>Ga0209692_10000380_pt1 | contig 115102 bp, 103 predicted proteins | sample tdDd472_FD_187129 | JGI IMG/M metagenome (GOLD analysis project Ga0209692, IMG submission 187129) | Marine sediment microbial communities from the Atlantic coast under amendment with organic carbon and nitrate - tdDd47.2 (SPAdes)... | ecosystem: Environmental > Aquatic > Marine > Coastal >...
TCGGCTTCGGCTTCGGCTTCGGCTTCGGCTTCGGCTTCGGCTTCGGCTTCGGCTTCGGCTTCGGCTTCGGCTTCGGCTTCGGCTTCGGCTTCGGCTTCAGGCAGGCTGATGTCGATGATTTCCAGATTAAGTAGGCTGCTGTCTTTCGCTACTGGTGGCGCTGTATAGGGGGCCGCAGTTGAGGTTGGATACTCCTCGGGTTCTGGCGTAGTTAGGTCAATCCCGGCAGTCAGGTCTATCCCTGTGACTGTTTCTTCCTCCCAGACCGAAGCGGGGGTTGGTTCTGGCTCCCGCGTTCCATCGGCGGGATCACCTGAGAGCAGGTCAGTCTCCATATCATCGTGGATAAGAAGGTTGTCGGTGTTCTCGTCGGCTACAGCCTGGGGCTCGGGCGTGACGGAAAAGCTGGATAACGGGTTTTCAACCAGGTTTTCTCTGGCATTAAAAACCAGTAGACAGGCGCCGCAGCGAACCAGGCCATTGGCGGCTTGCAGTTGGGCTGGCATGGCGCGGAAGGAAACCGAGCAGCCCGGACAGCGAGTGATTATTTCATTCATCGACGGCAGGTTGTCCGGAAAATGTCAGCCTATTCTATCGACATGGCTCAGCGCTTGACAGCCGTAAGTCGGACCCATTGTTCCTGTTGTGCGGGTGGGTCGAAGTCAAACCAGTTGGCATAGCTGGCCATCACTTCTTCAGCCTGCTGTTCTATCAGGCCTGACAGGCAGAGTCTGCCACCCGGGTTGGTGAGTTCGGCGAGCTTGGGAGCTAGCTCAACCAAGGGGCCTGCGAGAATATTGGCGATGACGATATCGGTGGGCTGTTGTGGAGCCTGCTCGGGTAAGAATACAGCCACTTTACCGGGTTCAAGGTGGTTGCGCTCAGTGTTGTCGAGGGTCGCGCTCAGCGCTTGAGGGTCGATATCGACACAGGTTGCAGATGAGGCGCCCAGTAGCAATGAGGCGATGGCAAGAATCCCCGAGCCGCAGCCGTAATCGGTGACGCTCTTTCCTTTTAGATCAAGGCTGTCGAGCCACTGTAGGCACAGAAAGGTGGTTGGGTGGGTGCCTGTGCCAAAGGCCAGCCCCGGATCAAGCAGCAGATTTACAGCGCCGGGGTTTGGTGGCGCAATCCAGCTTGGGCAAATCCACAGGTGCGAGCCGCATTGAATGGGCTGGTAGTGTTTCATCCACTCTCTTTCCCAGTCGCGGTCTTCCAGGGGGGACCAGCGATAAGCTAGCTCCGGAAGATCTAACTGCTCCTCGAGAAAGGAGATGATGGCGGCTGTATCAACGCCGGCATCAAATAATCCGGTGATCCGGGTTTGTTGCCAGAGTGGCGTTTCGCCGAGCGCGGGCTCAAGGATGGGTTCGTCGGCATTGTCCTCGAAGGTGACGGATGCTGCGCCTGCGTCAAGCAGGGCATCTTCTATGTGTTCGGCAGATTGGCGATTGCTGTCGATGCGCAGTTGCAACCAGGGCATGGGTTCTCCAAAAGAAAAAGCCCCGTAAATGGCGGGGCTTTGTCGTGTTAATCAGTGCTTGTTACAGGCCCAATTTCTTCTCCAGGTAGTGAATATTCACACCGCCCTTGCGAAATTCAGGGTCACTGACCAGTTCGCGCTGTAAAGAAATGTTGGTCTTGATGCCTTCAATATGCAGCTCGTCCAGGGCATTTGCCATGCGTGACATGGCGGCATCCCGTGTCTGGCCGTAGGTGATGATTTTCCCAACCAGAGAGTCATAGTAAGGGGGTACTGTGTAGCCTGCATAAATGTGAGAGTCGACGCGGACACCGTTACCTCCCGGGGGGTGGTAGGCGGTAATTTTGCCGGGACTTGGCATAAACGTTTTCGGATCTTCGGCATTGATGCGGCACTCAAAGGCGTGACCCCGGAATATGATGTCGTCCTGGCTGAGGCTGAGTTTTTCGCCACTGGCGATCAGCAACTGTTGTTTGACAATATCGACACCGGTAATCATCTCTGAGACCGGGTGTTCAACCTGAACCCGGGTATTCATCTCAATAAAAAAGTATTTGCCGTCCTCGTAAAGAAATTCGAAGGTTCCGGCACCCCTGTAACCGATTTCGATGCACGCGTTGACGCAGGCCGTGAAGACTGCTTGTCTGGCCTCGTCAGGGATGTCGGGGGCGGGAGCTTCTTCCAGAACTTTCTGGTGGCGGCGTTGTAATGAACAGTCCCGGTCGCCAAGATGGATGGCATTTCCCTGGCCGTCCGCAAGAACCTGTACTTCCACGTGACGCGGGTTTTCCAGGTATTTCTCCATGTAAACCGTGTCGTCACCAAATGCTGCTTTGGCTTCCGAGCGAGTGATTTGAATGGCTTTTAGCAGCTCATCTTCCTCTCGTACCACTCGCATACCGCGACCACCACCACCTGCGGCGGCCTTGATGATCACCGGATAGCCCACTTCGCGGCCCAAGGCTTTACTGCGATCTTCATCGTCATTCAGCGGGCCATTTGATCCCGGTACCGTGGGAACGCCGGCGGTACGCATGGCTTCGATGGCGGCTACCTTGTCGCCCATCATGCGAATTACATCCGCAGTGGGGCCAATAAAAATAAAGCCGCTTTTTTCCACCTGTTCGGCAAAGTCGGCATTTTCTGCCAGAAAGCCGTACCCGGGATGAACCGCCTGGGCATTGGTTATTTCCATGGCGCTGATAATGGCCGGTACGTTCAGATAGCTTTGCGCAGAGGAATTGGGCCCGATGCAGACGGTTTCATCTGCGAGCAATACATGTTTCAGGTTGGCATCGGCCGTTGAATGCGCGGCGACAGTGGTAATGCCGAGTTCTTTGCAGGCTCTTAAAATCCGCAGCGCAATTTCACCGCGGTTGGCAATGAGCACTTTTTCCAGCATTGCTGATAATCCTCCGGGCCGCAGTTTAGATGATCATGATCATGGGTTGATCGAATTCCACTGGCTCACCGTCTTCCACGAGAATGGCGCCAATGGTGCCAGACTTGTCGGCCTCAATCTGGTTCATCATTTTCATCGCCTCGACAATACAGAGGACGTCTCCCGCTTTTACCTGATGCCCCACTTCGATAAATGCCTTGGCGCCTGGTGTGGGCGAGCGGTAGAAGGTGCCTACCATGGGCGATTTGATGGCGTGGCCTTCCTGCTCGACAGGAGCTTCGGCGTCAGCCGGAGCTGGTGCCGCGGCAGCAGGGGCAACGGGTGCCGCCATAGGTGCTGGCATCACAAAAGGTGTGGCGGCAGCGGGGCCATTGCGACTGATGCGAACGGACTCTTCGCCTTCCTTAATCTCGATTTCGCCGATGTTGGATTCTTCGAGTAACTCAATCAGTTTTTTGATTTTGCGGATATCCATCTGTGGTTGCTCCAAATGGTCTGATCAGGATTGTGTTTCAAGTTGTTGTAGTGCAGCCCGCAGGGCAAGCTGATAACCGATGCTGCCGAGGCCGCAGATCACGCCTTGTGCAATGTCGGAAAAGTACGAATGGCTGCGAAAGTCTTCTCTGGCATGCACGTTTGACAGGTGCACCTCAATAAAAGGGATTTCCACGGCGAGCAAGGCATCGCGCAGGGCAATGCTGGTGTGGGTAAAGGCCGCCGGATTAAAAATAATGAAGTTGACCCCTTCTTTTTTTGCGTCGTGGATGCGATCCACCAGCTCATACTCGGCATTGCTTTGCAGTGCCAGCAGGTGATGCCCCTGTTGCAGGCAAAGGTCGGTGAGTGTCTGGTTGATGTCTTCCAGGGTTTCACTGCCGTACAGGCCGGGCTCGCGAGTACCGAGCAGATTCAGGTTGGGGCCGTTGAGTACCAGTATGGTTGCCATGGTGTCCCCGTTAGCAGTTTGTTGGGTAATGTCGCGATCCCGCAGGACCGGGGGGTTGGTGGGAAGTCTGCCTCAAAATGGCAAAACTGTCCAATTTTTTATTTTTTGCAGATTTTAGCGACTTTTTCCCGTAGTTTTCGCAGAAATTTTCGCTCTTGAGGTGTCGTTTTTAACGTGGGGATGCGCTGAGGCGGGATGTTGCGGCCCTTTTCCCTGAGAATGCCGGCAAAATCAGAGAAGTTGATGCAAAATTCAAAAAATCGATGGTTTATTTGCCTATCTTCCGAGAAATCGCCATTAAAACGGTATTTTTCGTCAGCAGCTGGGGAAGAATGACGGGATCTTTCTGGCCCGCAGGGTAAAAGAGGTACAACGGGACCCCCGAGCGGTGGTGTCGATTGAGCAGTTGCGTGATTTCCGGGTTGTAATTGGTCCAGTCTCCCTTGAGGTAGGTGACCTGCTGTTCACGAAAGGCATCGAACAAGCCAGGAGAACTCAGCGCAATTTTTTCATTGGCAAGGCAGGTGATACACCAGTCGGCAGTAAGGTTAACAAACACGGCATCACCCTGGGAAAGCAGTTCCTGCAGGCGCGCCTCGGTATAGGGCTCCCAGGGTTGGTCGTTGGATTCGCCGTTTTGGTGAGCCTGCCAGGGCAGAAGAATAGCGATGAGCAGACTCAATGCGGCAAGGGTTCTGGTCAATGCTGACTTGCGTATGCCCAGCAGCCAAAAAGCAAATAAAAGCATCACTACACCGGCGATGATTGCAGCTACCGGGTCGCTGCCCACCTGTCTGCCCAGCACCCAGAGAAGCCATACGGCACTTAAATACAGCGGAAAGGCGAGAAAACTTTTGAAATGATCCATCCATGGTCCGGGCCGAGGCAGGCGCCTGGTCAGGCCCGGCCACCAGGAGAGAGCAAGCAGAGGCAGCGCCATGCCTACCCCCAGGGCGCAGAATATGGCCATGGCAACCCAGCCGGGTTGGGCCAGGGCGAAACCCAGTGCGGTCCCCATAAACGGAGCCGTACAGGGGCTGGCTACAACAGTAGCAAGTAGGCCGGTCATAAAGGAGGCTGTGAGGCTGTGGCCTTGAGTGGTTGTCTGACCAACATTCATCAGGCGAGAGCCGAATGAAATCAATCCGGAAAAGCTCATTCCCATCAAGACAAACAGGTATACCAGCAATCCAACGAAGACGGGAGACTGTAGCTGAAATCCCCAGCCTACAGCCTCGCCCGCCCGGCGCAGCGAAATCAGTAGTGCCGCAATGGCCATAAAGCTCAGCACAATACCTGCCGTATACGCTGCTCCGTGCAGGTGTTTGTTGTGGGGGCCGAGGTGCGCTTTTGCCAGGCTCAGTGCCTTGATGGAGAGGATGGGGAAAACGCAGGGCATCAGGTTGAGGATCACGCCTCCCAGCAGGGCAAAAACCAGCATGAGTATCAGGTTCGGTTTGCCGGGTTGGGGTTGTGTCGGGGTTAGAGATGCTGGTGAAAGGGCGCTGGCCTCCGATACTGTGTAACTGTGATTGTCAGGGTTGAAATCGAGCTTTTGGCTGCGTGGCGGGTAACAGAGTCCGGCATCGGCACAGCCCTGGGACTCAATGATTAGCGAGGCGGGTGCAGAAGGTATCGGCACTGTCAGCTGGGTGTTGGAATAGTAAACCGTTAGCTCTTTTTCGTAATAATCGTCATAAATGATCTTTCCAGGGAGGAAAGTCGGCGATTGAGTGATGGGTTTGTGATCTGTATCCAGAACTTTGAAACGATGTTGGTAAAGGTAATAGCCTGGAGCAATCTGCCAATCCAGGATGAGCTGTTGATGCTTGTGGCGGGCAGACAACTGGTAGGCTTCTTCTACCGGCAGAAAGGTCGCCGCCGGGCTTGAGAGAGGGTCATTGCCGTTTGATTGCTCGAATAGCGTGTCAGCCGTTGCCGACAGGCAAAAGAGGAGCAATAAGGTCAGAAGATTGCCGGCAAGACGATTGCGCATGGGAGCTGCTCGTAAATACAAAAATGATGGGTTTTGAGTTAATGATGCACGGTTGGTTCAGTATTGTACGGAGGGCGGCCGGTTGGCGCGAGAATCATTTTCCGCTCCCATTGGCAATGTTATAGTCTGTCGGGTATTCGGGAAGAGCATGTTCTATGTATAAAAGGTTGTTGGTCGCAGTTCTGGCAATACTTGCGGTGCCGGTGATCGCCGGAGAGTTTGTGGTCCGTGATGCCTACATTCGCGGTTTGCCTCCGGGCCAGACGGTGACGGCTGCATTTATGACGCTGGATAATGGGCTTGATAGTGACTGCAAGCTGGTGGGGGCGTCCTCACCGCTGGCGGGAAGTGCTGAGGTGCATGCCCACAGTCACCACGGTGGCACCATGTCCATGCGGCCAGTGCCATCGCTGCTGATTCCTTCGGGTGAGCAGGTGCGACTGGCACCCGGGGGCTATCACCTGATGCTGTTCGGTGTTCAGGATGTACTCGACGATGGCGATGAATACAGTATCCGTTTGTTGTTTGAAGGTTGTTCGGAAGTGGAGGTCCAGGCTCCTGTTCGCAGTGTGCTGAGTGAGGGCGATAGTCGATGAAAATGCCTCGTTGGGCAAAAAAATGGTCACGTAAGGCGTCGGATGTGGGTGATGCACTGGTAGATGAATACACTGGTCCCCATAACCCCCTCTGGGTGCGTGCGGGCGTGACAGTGGTGTTGGTTTATGTGCTGACCATTCTTATCCTATGCTGGTATTGGGATAAAGAACCGGCGTTGTTTGACGTTGCGGAAAATGCACAGTCCCGCGCCTCAGCACAGGTCGTGGGTGGCGTTTCCACCGCGACACTGATCGGTATTGTGGATACTCTGCTTACAAAGCGTGGTGGTTATCTCAGTAATGATATTGCACCACCGGGCATGCTGATGGATAACATTCCCAATTGGGAATACGGAGTGGTGATCCAGGTGCGGGATTTTAACAAGGCCCTGCGCGAGGCGTTTAGCCGCTCTTTATCCCAGTCCACCGAAGATGGAGATCTCGCATTGGCGGAATCCAGATTCAATTTTGACCACAATAGCTGGATTGTGCCTGCCACGGAATCCGAGTACCGGGAGGGTATGCAATACCTGGAAAACTATCTGAAGCGCCTTAGTGACAGAGCCCAGTACGATGCACAATTCTACGCCCGGGCCGATAACTTGCGGTATTGGCTGGGCACCGTGGAAACCCGGTTGGGTAGCTTGTCTCAGCGTTTAAGTGCCAGTGTCGGGCAGCGGCGCATCAATACTGATCTGGCAGGTGAGGCAGCGAGTCAGCAGTCCACCAATACGCCGGGTGAGCTGGTGGTAAAAACGCCTTGGTTGGAATTGGACGATGTGTTCTATGAGGCTCGAGGTAGTACCTGGGCGCTCATCCAGCTGTTAAAGGCCATCGAAATCGATTTTGATGAGATTCTGCGTAAGAAAAATGCGCGGGTCAGCTTGCAACAGATTATCCGGGAGCTGGAGGGTACACAGCAGGCGGTATTTCCGGTCATACTGAACGGCGGTGGGTTAGGGCTGCTGGCCAATCACTCGCTGGTGATGGCCTCTTATATCAGTCGTGCCAATGCGGCCATTATTGACCTGAGGGAATTGCTGGCCCAGGGCTAGCATGGTTTGAAGGTGGCAACAGGAATGCCAAATAGGGGGAACAAGCGGTGGCTCAGACGATGAACACAGATATTCCCTCCAGTGTAAAGCTGGTGCCGGCAGCTGACTATGAACTGCTTCTGGCCGTTCTGGAGCACCAGGAATTAGGCATCATGCTATTGGATGCACGCTTGCGGATCCGCTTCTGGAACCAGTGGCTTGCCAACTGGACCGGTATGCCGACAATGGATGTGGCCGACCGGGCATTTGATGGCCTTTTCCCCAGCCTGGTTGGTACTGCCTTTGCGATCGCTGTAGATGACGCACTATTTCAGGGTAGGGACACCAGGTGGGATCAGCAGCGTGACCCGGATCACCTGGACAGTGTGGAAGTGTTGATGTCGGGAGGCCCCCGAAAAATGCCGCTGCACCGTATTCAGTTCACCGCTGTGGCTATTCCTGACATTGGTGATTGCTGCCTGGTTCAGATTGATGAAGCACCTTTTAACAGTGTGGCCTCAGCGCCCGTTCAGCGGGACACGGCTTCTCCGCAATTGGAGGCTGAACGTTGTCCGGCCTACATGGAAACATCGCGCGCGCCCATGCTGGTGGTGGACAATCAAAGCCTGATCCTTCACGCCAATGATGCCCTGCAGGCACTGTTTGGCTTTAGTCTGGAACAACTACAAAACCGTCCGCTGAGGGTGCTGTTGCCCGGATTGGATGCCGATGGTGGAGATTTGAGGCAGGCCCTGGAAGGCTCTGATGCTGCTGAGGATGTTTATGTGCTGGAGGGTGCCACTGCCAGCGGTGAAAGCATAACCCTGAGCGCCACATGCTTTCAGTCGGCAGCCAAGCGAGAAGGCTGGGTGGTGCTGTTTCGGGATGTCACACTGGATTCGGCAAATCTGGAGGCGTTGTTTCACCAGCGCAAGCTGATCAGCACTGTTTTTTCGCAGGTGGTGGACGGCATTCTATTAACGGATCGCCATGGCCTGGTGGAACACCTTAATCCGATCGGTATGGAGCTGCTGGGTTTTCATGATCCGCAACCCAGCCGTTATGTGGATGAACTGCTGCCGTTAGTGAATGAGGCCGGTGAGGCCGTGGAGTCGCCATGCCTGAGTGCCCTGGCAAGGGGAAAGGCGGTTTCTGTTCCGGAAAACACACTATTAAAAGTGCCCGGCCAGGAACCTCTGCAGATTGTGGCGACGGCGACACCTCTGCGTAATCGGCTAAATGATATTTCCGGCACCGTGCTGGTGTTTCGCTCCATCAGTGAGGCGCGGCGTGTTTCCACGCGACTCACCTGGCAGGCCACCCATGATCCGTTGACTCAGTTGGCGAACCGCCGGCTTCTGGAAAACGAGATTCTAAAATCCATTGACGATGCGCATTCAGCTGAGCATACCCATACGCTGCTATACATCGACTTGTATAACTTCTCGGTCATCAATGATACCTGTGGTCACAATGCCGGTGACGAGTTGCTCTGCCAGTTTGCGCGTATGCTTGAGAAGCAGGCGGAGCCCAGGGATGTGGTTGCCCGCATTGGTAATGACGAGTTTGCTTTGCTGCTCAATCAGCGCACTGTGGAGGAAAGCCGGGAGGTGGCTGAACAGTTGCTGTGGCAGATCAAGGAATTCAGTTTTCCGTGGGGAGAGCGGCGCCTGAAGGTCGGCGCCAGTATTGGCGCTAAGGTTATTGACCGCAGTACCACTTCTGAAATTGATGTGCTGGTGGCGGCGGGGACCTCCTGTGCCACTGCCAAGGAGTCGGGGCGCAACCGCATTCACTTCAATTACCGCAGTGTTGAAGTGGCCCAGCGCCAAAGTGTTGCGGAGTGGATTCCAATTATTACCGATGCGCTGGAGGAGGACCGCTTTGTTCTCTACTGCCAGCCCATTGTGCCTGTGACCGAAAGCCGGGCCAGCAAGGTGCGGCATTATGAAGTGTTGGTGAGGATGGTGGATCGCCAGGGTGAGATTGTCCCGCCCGGTAAATTTATTCCAGTGGCGGAGCACTACGGATTGATCGAGGATATTGACCGCTGGGTGCTGAATCGTATCTTTGACCACCTGCAGCATCATTCGAACAAAGAGCAGCGGTTTGCCGTCAACCTCTCGGGTAACACTATCAGCGATGAAGGGTTGAAGGACTTTATCGTCAACAAGTTTAAGTCCACGGGGGTCAGCCCTCAGCGATTGCAGTTTGAATTGACAGAAACTGCGGCCATACGCCATTTTGATCGTGCTATGGATTTCATTAACGCGCTCAAGGATCTCGGCTGTTATTTTTCCCTGGACGACTTTGGCAGCGGCCTGTCATCCCTCGGCTACCTCAAGGAGTTGCCCGTCGATTACCTGAAAATTGATGGCAGCTTTATCCGCAATATGGAGCTGAATGAAGTTGATTACTCCATGGTCAGCACCATTAATCACCTCGGACATATCATGGGTATTTCCACCATTGCCGAATGTGTCGAGAATAGCAGCCAGCTCTCCATGCTTCAGGAGATCGGCGTCGATTATGCACAGGGCTTCCTGATTGCCCGCCCCATGCCCCTCGATAATCTGCGTTAATGGCTGGTAGGCAGCGTGCTCTCGAAGGCGCTGAGTATTTCCGGGTAAGCATTTAGATCCAATCTTGGTCCAAACTGGCTGACAATGTTGGCCGAAGCGAGGCTGGCTAGTTGTCCCGCCATGGGGTAATCCATGCCGTGGGTTATGCCATAAAGAAAGGCGCCGGCAAACATGTCGCCGGCACCGTTGGTGTCAACAGCGGTAACGGCATGGGGCTGGATGCGGTAGAACTCATTGCCATCGCAAACCAGCGCGCCTTCAGCACCGAGTGTTATGGCGAAACTGTTGCTGACCTCAAGCAGCTGTCGGGCCGCACTGTCTATATCATCACAACCGGTCCAGTCCAACGCTTCTGCCTGATTGCAGAACAGCAGGTCGACACGCCGTCCGATCATCTGCTGCAAGCCGTCCTTGAAATAGGTCACCATGCCCGGGTCGGAAAGGCTCAGAGCGGTTTTCACGCCATGTTGTTCAGCAATCTCTCTGGCGCGTATGGCGGCCTGACGCCCGCTGTCCGAGGTAACCAGGTACCCTTCCAGGTAGAGGTATTCAGAGTTGGCAATGGCCTCCGGGTGTAACTCCTGTTCAGACACAGTTTCGCTGACACCGAGGAAAGTGTTCATGGAACGTTCCGCATCCGGTGTGATCAATACCAGGCACTTGCCGGTAATACCGTCGGCGAGTTTACCGTTATGGTGGTAGTCTACCCCCGCATCCGCCAGGTCATCGAGGTAGAAGCGGCCATGTTCATCATCGGCCACCTTGCAGGAATAGAAGGCTTTGCCTCCAAAGCTGCTGACCGCAATGATGGTGTTGGCGGCAGAGCCACCGCTGGCCTTTTTGGAGGCGGTGAGGTGATCCGAGAGGTGCTCAAGCAGTTCATGGTGACGCTGTTCGTCCACCAGTGTCATCAATCCCTTGTCGATCTGTAGCTGTTGCAAATCCTGGTCTGTGACTTCAATTTCGGTATCAACCAGGGCGGCGCCCAGGCCATAAACATGGTATTTGGTCATTGGAAAAGACGTTTATGAAAAGGTATGAGGGGGCTATTATGCCCGGCGCCCTGTCAGAGTAAAGAAGGGGTTCAGACTTATAGTATTGCTGAACCTCCAAGGAGAGTTTTTTGGCGAGAAAGACGAGAAAAAAGAAGCCGCGCACCCGGCGTAGATCCTCCCAGGGTTGCCGTTGGTTGTGGCGGTTATTGCTGCTTGGCCTGGTGGTTTCGTTGCTGGCGCTGCTGGTGCTCGATGCGGTGGTGTACCAAAAGTTTTCCGGCAAGAAATGGTCGCTGCCTTCCCATGTGTACAGTCGTGCTCTGGAGCTATATCAGGGGCAGTCTCTGGGGCGGGAACAATTGCAGTGGGAGTTGGGCAACCTGGGGTACCACCGGGTTTCAGCTGCAAAAAACCCGGGGGAATACAGTGTCTCCAGCAATCGTGTGGAGCTTTATTCCCGGGGATTCGAGTTCTGGGATGGCTCAGAGCCTGCTCGCCTGATGCGGGTTGCTTTCCAGGGCGACAGTGTGCTCGGCTTGACGGACAGTCGGGGAGCACCGCTGCCTTTGGCCCGGCTGGAGCCGATGGTCATCGGCGGTATTTATCCCGCGCACAAGGAAGATCGTGAGCTGGTCAAACTGGAGCAGCTTCCCCCCTCGCTGGCGGATGGGCTTATCGCTGTTGAAGACCAGCGTTTTTACCAGCACCACGGCTTGTCTTTTCGGGGTGTGGCCCGTGCCATGGTGGCAAACCTCAAAGAAGGGCGCCTTGCCCAGGGGGGCAGCACGCTTACCCAGCAGCTAGTGAAAAACTTTTATCTCAACCAGCAGCGGACCCTGTCGCGCAAATTGCTGGAAGCCCTGATGGCAGTCATGCTGGAAATGCATTTCAGCAAGCAGGAAATTCTTGAAACCTACATTAATGAAGTTTACCTGGGTCAGGCGGGCGACCGGGCGGTGCACGGTTTTGGTCTCGCCAGTCGGCATTACTTCCAGCGATCCGTTGAAGAGCTCGAGCTGCAGCAGGTGGCGCTGCTGGTTGGGATGGTTAAAGGGGCTTCCTATTACAACCCGTGGCGCCAGCCGGAGCGGGCGCTGCAGCGCCGCAACCTGGTGCTGACACTGATGGCGGAGCAAGGTGTGATTACACCTGATGCGGCGCGTCGGGCTCAGCAGAAACCACTGGGGGTGTTACCCCAGCAGCAGGGACGTGGAGGCCGATGGCAGTATCCGGCGTTTTTGGATCTGGTGAAAAGGCGGCTGCGTGAGCAGTACGACGAAGAAGACCTTCAGACAGAGGGGTTGCGGATCTTCACCCGTTTCGATCCGCAAGTGCAGCGCAAGCTTGAGGCCCGAGTGGCCAGCCGGATTGATAATCTGGAACAGGGGTATCGGATTGAAACCGGAAAACTACAGGGTGCTGCCGTCGTTGTCCGGGTTGGCTCCGGAGAGGTGGTGGCCATGGCCGGAGATCGCCAGGCGGGGTATGCAGGTTTTAATCGGGCCCTGGACGCCCGGCGTCAGATTGGTTCGACGGTAAAGCCTGCCGTGTATTTGGCGGCTCTGGAAAGGCCGTCACAATATACGCTGGCCTCCCTGATCGATGACTCTCCCCTTGCCGTAAAGGCGAAGGATGGTGATGTCTGGGAACCGCGCAATTTTGGTCGCGAAAGTCATGGTCCGGTACCCCTCTATGAAGCACTGGGGCAGTCCTATAACCAGGCGGCAGCGCGCCTGGGGCTGGAGCTGGGTGTCGACAAAGTCGTGGATGCGCTGCAGCGGTTGGGTTACGAAGGGCATCTTCCACCTCTGCCATCGTTGATGCTGGGTGCGGTATCCATGTCTCCGGTTGAAGTGGCACAGCTTTATCACACCATTGCCGCCAATGGCTTTTATACTCCCTTGCGCGCCATTGACTCGGTATTTACCTCTACCAATACGCCTCTGCAGCGTTATCCCTTTGAGAGTGAGCAGCGTTTTGACCCCCGTGCAATGCACCTGCTGCACTATGCCATGCAGGTCGTATTGCGGGAGGGAACCGGGAAAAGTGCCTACCGGCGACTACCCGAGTCGTTGGTGTTGGCGGGCAAAACCGGCACCACCAACGATCAGCGGGACAGCTGGTTTGCTGGTTTCAGCGGAAATTATTTGAGTGTGGTGTGGCTCGGTCGTGATGACAATGGAAAAACACCCCTCACTGGTGGTACTGGTGCCCTGCAGTTGTGGACGGATATCATGGCTAGCCTGGATAACCGCTCTATGGTGTTTAACCAGCCGGATGGTGTCAGTTACTATTGGGTCGAACCCGCAAATGGTTTGTTGAGTCGCGAAGGTTGCGAGGGTGCCCGATATCTTCCTTTTATAGAGGGCAGTGAGCCGCGTCAGCAGAGTGGCTGTCGCCCGGACACGCTTGAGGGTGTTATAGATTGGTTCAAGGGTAAATTCGGATGGTGATTAACGGACGGCTTTTTCTAGCCATTCTGCTGTGTAGTTTGCTGGCAGGTTGTGCGCAGGTATATGTGCCGGTCAGTGAATCCAAGTCGCCGCCCAGTAACTCGCCCAGCACTTTTCCACCACCGGAAACCCAGGTGCCTCCAACCTTGCCCCCTGTGGCAACAGAGCCAGAATCGGCGAAGCGCATTGAGCCAACAACCTCCAGTGCCCCGGTCAAGGGCAACAGTGCAGTGGCCTCATTGCTGGATGAGGCCTGGCGCCTCAACCGGGCCAGTGAATATGACCGCTCCAATGCGGTGGCAGAGCGCGCCATGCGTATCGACCATGCCGAGCCGGAAGTTTACTTGGTGATGGCCACTAACTACGTCGCCATGACGCAGCTGCAACTGGCCGAGCAACTGGTGCGCCAGGGGCTGCCGTTGGCCGGGCGCCAGCCAGGTGTTAAGTCACAGCTGCAATCGCTGTTAGTCAAAATTCAGTCAAAATATTGAATCTTGTTGTCAAAGAAGACGCACGCTTGTAATTGTGTCAATTTCATAACACTATCCTCCCTCTAATGATCAGGTTATTGCATTAATTTTTTGCTGTGGTGGCGGGATGAATAGTTGGAGAGGGCTTTCTGACCGGGGTGTGGCGCTGATTCGAGAGCTGGTTCTGGAGATGTCTCGTGCCGCCTTCAAGCAATTCCTCCATAGTGTCCATGATCGTCTTATTGACTACGCTCAAAAGCCTTCTGAGGGAGATCAAGGCTTTGAGTTTTTATACGCAAGATCCCAGATTAGTGCCCACCATAATGAAATCTCCCGATGCTTTTTGCGTTATCTGGATGAAGCGTTTGATCGTTTTGCGACCCCGGAGCCGGGGCGCCACCTGGTAGGGTCAATAGCTGGAGAGGAAAAACAGGTTTTCTCTACCTCCTCTCGCCAAAAGATCTCGCTGATGGGAGATGAGGATGTAGAAGAGGGTTTGGCCCTTTCATCCATTCGAAAGAGGGCTGAAGTAGAGAATGTAGAAACTTTGTGGCCTCTGGCGCAGCGGATGGCGCTGTTGGCGTCTGGAAAGAAAGTTGATGAGAGCAACCTGCCGCTCGCCCCTGGGGTATTCTGTGAAGCATTGAAGCAATCCCTGTCGGTTGCCAATATCCCATTGGCCGTGAGGTTGGTTGTCTACAAACTGTTTGGCCGACTATTCATTTCTCAATTGGGTGATTTGTATATTCAAGCTAATGGAAAGCTGATTGAGCTGGGCGTTTTGCCTAACCTTGATTACCAGATAGAAAAGGGCAAGAGCGGTGATTCTGCCCGCTTCACAGGGGCGGAGCCCCGGCGCAAGCGGCCATCAACAGCCGAGCAACAGATTCCTGTGTTGCAAGAGGTGGTGGACGCCCACTTGCTCAACCTCTCGTTGCCATCCCGGGATTTACCGCCGGGCGAATATCAGAGCCAATTACTGGATAGTATTGGCTTGTTGCAGCGCCAGTTGCTGGCAAAAAGCGCTGACTCTGTAATGGTCAGGCCTGGGCAGCCACTTAAATACACCGAAAGGCAACTGGTGGAAGCTGTCGTTCAATTACAGCAATTTGACCAGGTGATCGCGGCAGATATTCTGGCCGCAGCCAGCCAGATCAAGCCGCTGGATATTGCCCGTGCCAGAGACAACCTGCTACAGCAGTTGCAGCAGATTACCCGCGCTGAGGAAGCGCCGCCACTGGGTGACAAGGATGTGCGAACCATTGAGCTGGTGGGCATGCTGTTTGAGTACATCCTCAACGATGAGCAGATACCCGATTGCGTCAAAGCGCTGTTAAGCTACTTGCACACCCCCATTCTCAAGTTAGCGTTTATCGAATCCGACTTTTTTCGGCACCAGGAACACCCTGCACGGTTACTGCTGAATGCCATGGCGGACGCCGGGTCCCAGTGGGTGAGCAATGACGGCTCCTGCCAGTTCGATATGCTTGAGCAGATAAGGAAGACAGTGCGCGACATGCTCGACAGCGAAGAACTGGGTGCCCGTAAATTGGCATCACTGCTGATGACGTTCAACGGTTATGTACAGAAAGTGGAGATGCGTATTCACCTGTTGGAAAAACGTGCCATTGAACGCGCCCGTGGTGAAGATCGTCTGATAGAAGTGAAGCAGCGAGTCAACCTGGAAATTCGCAATCGCATTGCTGACCAGGATGTTCCTTCCTCAATGTTGTTATTCCTGCTTCAGCCCTGGTCCGACTATATGGCGCACTTGCTGCTGCGCTATGGTGATGAGGCGGAGCAGTGGCGGCAGTCACTGGGGCTGGTGGAAGATATGCTTTGGGGTCTGAAGCTGAGTGGTTCGGCCGGTGAGTGGCTGCGTTGGCGTCAGAATTACCTGTGGATGGAGTCCCAGATGAGCAAGTGTTTTGATGTCATCGGCTACGACTCAGGTAAAGCGCTTAAGATTAAACGCTCTATCGACCGTATTTATCAATTGCGTGAACGCAACCTGAAACCGGAAGCGGCCACCGAGGATATTCGCAAGCGTCTGGTTCAGATGTCTGAGCGCAGAGCGGGTCAACGTGCCGATATGTCGCACCTGAGCAATCAGGAAAAAACCATTATTGAAAAGCTGCGCCTGATGGAATTTGGCACCTGGTTTGAGTACAAAAATGGCCGTCGTGAAAAGGTAGCCTGGTTTAATCCCAATAGCCTGCAGTTCCTGTTCGTCGATCAAAGTGGTAAGCGTTCCGGGATGAAAACCGGCAACGAGCTGGCGCGGGCCATCATCAATGGCGACCTGCGCATGATTGGTGCCAGTGACAAGCCGCTGGTAGAGCGCTCCATGGAATCCATCTTCACAGACCTTAATGGCCGCGCCCATGCCAGGGCTTCCGGTGCACAACATGTCGGCTGACAATGAACGCCGGCGTCTGCCGCGACTTCAGCTCGACCTGCAGGTCGAGCTGGTAGATCAGGCCAGCGGTGATACGCTGGGTGTGCTGGTGAACGTGCATCTGGAGGGCTTCCTGATGATGGGAGGATTAACCCTCAAGCCCGACCACCTGTATACCGTGGAATTAAGGCCAATTACCCCTGTGCCATCACTTGAACCCGTTACCCTGACGATAGACTGTCTGTGGACAAGGGCTATGGGTCAGCAGGACCGTGTATGGGCAGGCTGCCAGATTGTTGATTTGGCTCCCGAAGAAAGGCAAAAATTGGCCGTGATGATTGAGCAATTTGCCCATGAATCGGCCGAAGACGAGCAACACCAGCGCATGGCCTAGACGCTGGTTGAAACACTATTTGTGCATCGGCCTTGTCAGGACCAGAACCTTAAAGCTTCGGTTTTCTTCTACCAGTGCAACCGTTAATCCTTCCTTTTCAGCACAGTTTTCCAGTGGCACAAAACGGTTCACCACGAACAGGGCTTTTCCGCCGTGTTTCAGGTGATGGTGACAACTGGCAACAAACTGGCTGGTCAGATCGCCATCGGTGACAAAACCCTGGTGAAAGGGCGGATTGCAGAGCACCACGTCAAAGCGTTCGGTAATGCTGCTGCCACAATCGGCAGCAATCACATCTCCTTTGACGCCCAAGGCTGCAAAGTTAGCCTCGCAGCTTCTGATGGCTGCCGCATTGTTGTCGGTGGCAACGATACGGGCGCTAGAGTATTGCGCGGCCATGCAGGACAGGAAGCCGTATCCGCAACCCAGGTCGAGGAGCGTGTCCTGCTCGCTAATGTCAGCCAGGAAAGTTTTGAGCTGGGAAGCCAGCAGGGCACTGCCCTGGTCCACCTTGTTCCAACCGAACTGTCCGGGTTTGCTCTGTAATGTTAGCCCGTCGGTATTGATGCAGGCACGAAGCTGACGGTAATCGTTGTCTTCCAGCGGTGGGTTATCTGCATCTGACTTTTGCAATGTGGCGAGATACAGGGTGCCATGCTTCTCCGGTTTGCGGGGGTTTCCCAGGTAGCGGCCAGCTTTGTCCGCATAGGTTTTTATGCCGTCACTTTTTTCACCGATCAGGGCGAGGGTGCCATTGGCCCCTAGCAGTCTTCGGGATTGATTAATGATGTGGTGGGTGAGGGCCTTTTCCTTGGCGACACGAAACAGGATTTGCGCAAATTCCCCTGATGCCAGGTTATCGAGATCAAAGTCGTTAAATTGGCAGTTAAAGCCTGCCTTGAGTGCGCTCTGATAAAGGTTGTAGCGGTTGGTGACAATCATCAGGTTGTCAGGTTGCAATTGGTGTAATGGCGCGGAGCCAAGATTTTCATCCGCCACCAGTAGCTGGGGGCCGTTGCAACGCCGCTGCTGTTGTGCCAGCAATGCCATACCTGAATTATTCATGATCCCCCACGCTATCGATCTCTTCCTGGGTCAGAGCCCGGTACTCACCTGGAGCGAGTGTCGGGTCCAGTACGATATCGCCCACCTGCTCGCGGTGCAGGGCCGTCACCAGGTTGCCCACGGCAGCGAACATGCGTTTGACCTGATGATACTTGCCCTCGCTGATGACCAACAGCGCATGATGAGTGTCCATGATGGTGAGTTGGGCTGGCAGGCAACGGCGTTTTTCCCCTTCCAGCCACAGGCCGTCGGCAAACTTTTTAATTAACACCTCGTCGAGGGGTTGATCGACCACTACCCGGTAGGTCTTGAGGCAATGGCTGCGGGGTGAGGTGACGCGGTGATTCCACTGGCCGTCGTCGGTAATCAGCAGCAGGCCGGTGGTGTCGAGATCAAGGCGACCTGCAATCTGCAGTTGCTCCGGACGAGGCTCGTCCAGTAAGTCGATGGCGGTGGGATGATCGCTGTCCTTGCTGGCGGAGACAACGCCAGCGGGCTTGTTCAGCATCAGGTAACGGGGTCCTGGGGTGTGGATGGCAATGCCGTCCACGCAGACCTGATCGTTGTCGCTGACAATTTCTCCCGGGTTACTCGCAGGCAAGCCGTTCAGCTCTACCAGCCCCTGGCGAACCAGTTGTTTTACCTGGGAGCGAGAATAGTCTGAGGCGTTGCTAATGTAGCGGTCCAGGCGCACGGGCAATATTCCGGGTTTGTGTCAGGGCGAGTTTGCGCCATGGGATCGATGCGGACAATGCCCTTCATAGGCATTAGTCGCGAAGACTGATGATTTCCCACTGCCGCTGTTCGGCGACGGATCGTAATTTCGGGCAGGGGTCAACGGCCACGGGCCGGTCGACAATCTCCAGTAAAGGCAGGTCATTGATGGAATCACTGTAAAAGCTGCTGCCATCGAGATTCTTGCCGGTTTCCGCGAGCCAGGCATTCAGGCGTACGACCTTGCCTTCCTTGTAGCTCGGAACGCCGCTGACCCGTCCGGTGTAGTGCCCGTTGATTTGCTCCGGTTCGGTGGCGATCAGCACATCGGCTCCCAGCTTGTTGCTGATGGGTTCAACCACAAAGCGGTTGGTGGAGGTGATGATGATGATCAGGTCGCCTTGGTCACGGTGCTGCTGTAACAGTTGCTCGGCTTGAGGCAGCCACATGGGTGCAATCACTTCCTGCATGAATATGTTGTGCAGAGTCAGTAGCTCTCCCTTGTCCAACTCTGCCAAAGGTTGCAGGGCAAATTCGAGATAGGCGTTCATATCCAAATTGCCGGCTTGATAGTCCCGGTAGAAGCGGTCATTCATTTCGCTGTAATAGGCCGGGTCTACCCTGTTTTGAGAGACCAGAAATTCTCCCCAGCCGTGGTCGCTGTCCCCGGCGATAAGGGTATTGTCGAGGTCAAACAGGGCAATGGACATGGCTAAATGGTCTCATTTGGAGCAAAAGGCGGCATAGCTTAACGAGAGATGGGACTGTCCTCAACTGCGTATTTAGGGTAACTTTGCCTATTGGCATGAATATAAATAAGAAAAAATCCAGGGTTTAAATTGTGGTAGATCGCGAAGGGTTTCGGCCCAACGTAGGTATTGTGATTTCCGATGGCGTAGGCAAATTGCTCTGGGCCAAGCGTATTGGCCAGGATGCCTGGCAGTTCCCCCAGGGTGGTATTAACCGTGGGGAAAAACCTGAAGATGCTCTTTATCGTGAGCTTTTTGAAGAGGTCGGACTGGAACCGGAGGATGTAAAAATCCTGGGTTGTACCCGGGGCTGGCTGCGCTATCGCCTTCCCAAGGCTATGCAACGGCGTAACAGTAAACCTCTGTGTGTCGGCCAAAAACAAAAATGGTTTTTATTGCAGCTTTTGGGTGAAGAAACCCGTATCCGTCTGGACCTTAATGTTAAGCCGGAGTTCGATCACTGGCAGTGGGTCAACTACTGGTATCCAGTTGGCCAGGTCATTGACTTCAAAAGAGATGTATATAGAAAAGCGCTCAAAGAGCTGGCGCCTTTGCAGTGTGAGATGGAGCGTAGGAACTAGATGCTCGAATCGCTCAGAAACATTGTTCAGGAGGTCAATGCCGCCAAGGATTTTGGCGAAGTCCTCCGTCTGATTGTTCACCTCGTGAAGCAGGTGATGAATACAGGTATGTGTTCTGTATACCTGTACAGCCCGTCGACAAATACCTATGTGCTGATGGGCACAGATGGTCTCAACCCCGATTCGGTGGGCAAAGTGCATTTGTCGACCCGTGAGGGCCTGGTGGGTCTGGTCGCCTCTAGGGCTGAGCCCATCAATCTGGAAGACGCGGAGACACACCCCAACTTTGCTTTTTTCCCGGAAACCGGTGAGCAGCGCTACCGTTCGTTTCTGGGTGCTCCCATTATCCATCACCGTAAGGTGCTCGGCGTGCTGGTGGTCCAGCAGCAGGACCGTCGTCGCTTTGATGAAAGTGAAGAATCTTTTCTGGTAACAGTTTCTGCGCAGCTCGCAGGTGTCATTGCCCATGCTGATGCCACCGGTGAGTTGGACCGCCTGCTCAATCCTCGCGAGGTGGCGATTCACGAACGTATCTATCCCGGCGTGGCGAGCGCCCCCGGTGTTGCCATTGGCACGGTGGTGGTGGTGGCGCCTTCTGCAGATCTGAATGCTGTTCCCGAACGCCGGGCAGTGGACATCGAGGCGGAACTCTGCCAATTCCGGCAGGCGATGGAGCAGACCAAGCGGGATATCCGCGCTCTCGATGCCAGTATGGTTGGCAAGCTCAGTGATGAGGAGCGGGCATTGTTCGATGTGTATTTACGCATGCTCGACGATCACGCAATGGGCGGAGAAGTGATCGGCATGATCAAGGAAGGGTTGAGTGCACAAAGCGCTTGGGCACAAGTGGTGTTGGGCCATGTGCGCATGTTTAAAAGTATGAAAGACAGCTACCTGCGCGAGCGCGCCTCCGATGTTGAGGATCTGGGTCGCCGGGTATTGGCTAATCTGCAACAGGGTGAAACCAAGCGCACTTCGTTTCCCGAGCACATGGTCATGATGGGTGAAGAGCTGTCTGCGGCTTCATTCGCAGATGTGCCTCTGGAGAAGGTCGCCGCGATTGTTTCCGTGAAAGGGTCGCGCAACTCACATATGGCGATTCTGGGCAGAGCTATAGGTATCCCCACCGTGATGGGAGCAGTGGATCTGCCCTGGGGTCGCCTTGAGGGGGAGGAAGTGATCGTCGACGGTCATACCGGGCAGGTGATCGTGTCTCCCCGGGAAGAGTTGCGCCAAACCTACATGCAACAGATCTATGAAGAGAAGTTGCTGGCTGCGGATTTGGAAAAACTGACAGACGAACCCTGTGTTACCGCCGATGGACACCATTTGTCCCTTTGGGTAAATACCGGCTTGCGGTTGGACTCTCAACTATCATTGGATCGCGGTGCGGAAGGTGTGGGTCTTTATCGCACAGAAATCCCGTTTCTGATGCTGGATCGCTTCCCGTCCGAGGAAGAGCAGCGCAAAGCTTATCGGGAACATCTGGAAATGTTTGCGCCCCGCACGGTTACCATGCGCACTCTGGATATTGGTGGCGACAAGGATTTGCCCTATTTCCCCATCGAAGAGGCCAACCCATTTCTTGGGTGGCGTGGCATACGCATTTGTCTCGATCACCCGGAAATTTTCCTGGTGCAGTTGCGGGCCATGATGCGCGCCAGCGAAGGGCTGAATAACCTCAGTATTCTGCTGCCGATGATTTCCAACGTGCCGGAACTGGAGAGCGCTCTGCAGCTCATTTACCAGGTTTACGACGAACTTACCGAGGAAGAGGGCTATCAGATTGAAATGCCCAATGTCGGTGCCATGATCGAAGTGCCCGCGGCGGTGTACCAGATTCGTGAATTGGCCCGGCGGGTAGATTTTCTCTCGGTGGGAACCAATGACCTGACACAATACTTGCTGGCAGTGGATCGCAACAACCCTCGCGTGGCGGAGCTTTACCACGCCTGTCACCCCAGCGTACTGCGTGCCCTTTGGGCGATAGCCGAAGGTGCCCGCGGTGAAGATACCCCGGTCAGTGTGTGTGGCGAAATGGCGGGCGATCCCATTGGTGCTGTGTTGTTAATGGCTCTGGGTTTCAGGGTGTTGTCCATGAGCGCTACCAATTTGCTCAAGGTGAAAGCCATTCTCCGGCAAGTTAGCCTTTCCGAGGCAGAACAACTGCTCGAGGAAGTGATGTTGATGCCTGATGCCGGTTCAGTGTGGCGGCACATGGAAAAAGCACTTAAAAAACCGGAAGTAGCAGCACTGTTTCGTGGCAGTAATGTTCACTGATCCTGTTGCGTGAAGTAAAACTCCTTTAACTCCCCCTTGGCGCCACCCTTCTGATAGCTCTGCTCCAGGACGTGACACTGGCCGTCATGGCCTTTCATGAAAACAGTGGTGCTGCGTGTGCCATAGTGCTCGGAGTGGATGAACGGTGGTGACAGCAGGCGTTCCAGTTCAATGCCCACGCCGGTATCCGGCAACAGTTCATCGTCATACGGCGTATCTCTCTGTAATGCTTTCAGCAGCAATCCCGGGTCGGGCTTTTGGTCTCGGATCAGGACCTGCAAGGCATCCCTTGCATGGTTGGCCTTGGGCCAGGGGGTGTCCAGAAGATGGTTGGACAGGGTGAAAATTCCAGCCTCCAACGTTTGCAGCCTCCCCGTGCGGTTGGAGCAGTACAACAGGCTTTGATCATCACCAAGCAGCAGGTTGAAGGGGCTGTAATCATTGCTTTCCGCAAGTACCCTGTGGCCGTAGTCAGCCAGACTGCCGGTGTGCTGCAGGCACCCGGTGGTCAGTGCCCCCCTGGAGCGTAATGCGTTCTCCGGGTGGGATTCCCGGTAGTTGGTGACTGCACTCCAGCGACCGTCCCGGCGAATACCCAGCCAGGTGCCACCAGCCCGCAGATCTCGACCACCAAGAATGTCCGGATTGTCCTCCCAGAAATGTGCTGCTGCAGTGGGGCGCTCATAGAACTCGTCGCGATTGGCCACCAGAATCAGTGGGTAGCGAGGGTGGGTTTGCCAGGCAAAGGCGATCAGACACATGGCGTTATTGTAGCTCACCAGTCGACAAGCTATGATCCCTGCAAACATAGCTGTTGTACATTGCCTTCATGCTGACTTACCCCGCCATTGACCCCGTTGCATTTTCCCTTGGCCCTTTTCAGGTGCACTGGTACGGCATGATGTACCTGATCGGCTTTCTCGCCGCCTGGCGCCTGGCCCTGAAACGCAGCGAACGCCCCTGGTCTCCGGTGCGTCGCAAGCAGGTAGAAGACCTGGTGGTGTATTGCGCCTTCGGTGTGATTCTGGGTGGCCGGTTCGGTTATGTCATTTTTTATAACCTGGAAAAATGGCTGTCAGATCCACTCTGGTTGTTCCGAGTGTGGGAAGGTGGCATGGCTTTCCACGGTGGCTTAATTGGTGTTCTCATTGCGCTGTGGCTCTACGCACGTCACATTCAGGGGTCTTTTCTGGCGCTGGGCGATTTCGTGGCGCCCATGGTGCCCATCGGACTGGGTTTGGGGCGTCTGGGTAATTTCATTGGCCAGGAGTTGTGGGGGCGTCCCACCGACAGTTTTCTGGGTATGGTGTTTCCCAGCGACCCGTTACAGCTGCCCCGTCATCCCTCCCAGCTGTACGAAGCGCTGCTGGAAGGCTTGGTGCTGTTTCTGGTGCTGATGTGGTTTTCCCGCAAGCCCCGCTCTGCGGGGATGGTGGGAGGCTTGTTTGTGAGTCTTTATGCCGTTTTCCGTTTTGTGGTGGAGTTTGTACGCTCCCCGGACAACCATATCGGTTTTGACCTGTTTGACTGGATGACCCGGGGGCAGTTGCTCTGCCTGCCCATGTTCGCGCTGGGGGGCGGCGTTATGCTGTGGGCGTGGTGGCGTGGGCGAGCCACATCGACAGCCGTATAACTTTGTTAAAGGACAGACCATGAAGCAATACCTGGATCTGATGCGCCATATCCGCGACTGCGGTGTGAGCAAGGAAGATCGCACCGGTACGGGCACCCGCAGCGTTTTTGGCTATCAGATGCGTTTTGATCTCGCCGAGGGGTTTCCTCTGGTGACCACCAAGAAGGTGCACCTGAAATCCATTATTCACGAGCTCTTATGGTTTATCCGTGGCGATACCAACATCCGTTACCTGGTGCAAAATGGGGTCAATATCTGGAATGACTGGCCGTTTCAAAGTTGGTTGAACCAGACTGTTCAGGCGGACGACTTCCCGATGTATACCCCGCTGTGGCGGGAACAGATGAAAGTTTTTGTTGAGCGGATCAAGGAAGACGAAGAGTTTGCCTCCAGTTACGGAGACCTGGGGCCGGTGTACGGACACCAGTGGCGCGACTTTGAAGGCGTTGACCAGTTGGCGCAGGTGGTTGAGGACATCAAGGCAAACCCGGACTCACGTCGTCTGTTGGTTTCTGCCTGGAACCCCAAGGATATCCCGGTGATGGTCAAGTCGGGGTTGCCTCCCTGCCATAGCCTGTTCCAGTTCTACGTCACTGAAGGCCGTTTGTCCTGTCAGCTCTATCAGCGCAGTGCCGATGTGTTTCTGGGCGTGCCATTTAATATCGCCTCCTACGCACTGCTTACCATGATGGTGGCGCAGGTAACTGGTTTGAAGCCCGGAGATTTTGTTCATACCTTTGGCGATGCGCACCTGTATTCCAATCACCTTGAGCAGGTTGAGGAGCAGTTGGGGCGGCAACCCTTTCCCCTGCCGACAATGGCGATTAACCCGGATGTAAGCGATTTGTTCGCGTTCCAGTTTGAGGATTTTGAATTGCAGGGTTATCAGGCACACCCCCATATATCAGCTCCGGTGGCGGTGTAAGCCCATGGCTGAATTGACGCTGTCACTGATCGTGGCGATGGACCGCAACCGGGTGATCGGTTGCGATAACGCACTGCCATGGCATCTGCCGGAAGATCTGAAATATTTCAAATCGGTCACCATGGGCAAGCCCATTGTCATGGGTCGCAAAACCTTTGAATCCATAGGTCGGCCCCTGCCGGGACGGCTTAATATCGTGATTACCCGCAATACGGGCTGGCAGCATCCGGGAGTGGTTGTGGCCCATTCTCTCAGTGAGGCGCTGGTGCTGGCGGGCAATGATCCCCCGTCCAGGGAAGCGGGAGAAGTCATGGTGATAGGCGGGGAACAAATTTATCGAGCAGCCATCGAACAAGCATCACGCCTCTATATCACCCGGGTAGATACCGAGGTGGAAGGAGATGCCTTCTTTCCCGACTTCACAGAAGGCCACTGGCGGGAAGTGGAATGCCTGCAACCAGCCCAGCAGGGTGACACACCCTATTGCTTTCAGGTACTGGAGCGTAGGCACTGAGATAAGCCAGCTATGCAGGGGCCGTTTGCCTCTGTGGTAGGTGGCTACGATAATGACAGCCTAGGTAACCCCGGTAAGCGGGCGTAACAGGAATTCCAATGATGAATAAAAAGCGTACCGATGCCAGAAACACCGGTTTCAGGTGGCGGCTGCTGCCGGCACTGCCGTTGTTGGTGATGGCGTCTTTGTCGCTGCAGGCGGCGGATGTTGACACCTTGTTAAAGGCGGAAAAGGACAAAACCAGTGCGGCCCAGGCTTCACAGAAACGTGTGGATGCTTTGGCAGATCAGGCCGATGAATTGTTCCAATCCTTCAAGCAGGTCAACAAACAGATAGAAAATCTGCAGGTTTACAACGCCCAGTTGGAGGCGCAGCTGGCAGACCAGCGCAGTACCCTGGCAGACCTCGCATCATCCATTGACAGCGCTGCCCAGATGGAGCGCCAGTTGGCACCTCTTACCCTGAAGATGATTGGCTCACTGGAGCAGTTTGTTGCACTGGATATGCCATTTCTGGTGGAGGAGCGCCAGGCCCGCCTGGAACGCCTGCGCAGCAATCAGACCCGTGCGGATCTGAGCAGTGCCGAGAAATTCAGGCAGGTGTTGGAGGCTTACAAAATCGAAAGTGAATACGGCACCCGCATCGACAGTTACCCGGAAACACTGGAGATTGACGGGCAGAGACGGGAGGTGAACATCCTGCGTGTTGGTCGCATCGCCCTCCTCTACCAGACAGCGGATCAGCAGGTGACCGCCGTTTGGGATAAGCAAGCCAAAAACTGGCTGCAACTGGAAGGTAGTGATTATCGTCAGGCGGTCGCCCAGGGTATACGTATCGCCCGCCGTCAGGCAGCGGTGGATTTGCTGCAGTTGCCGATTCCGGCACCGGAGGTGGTGCAATGAGGATGCTGAAATCGGTGTTTCTCTGCGGTGTGTTGATTCTTGCCATGCCAGGCTGGGCCCTTACCGAGGAGGCTGGTCAGGCACAGTCGGCTTCCCTGGATGAACTGTTATTGCGGATCAAAGAAGCGAGGCTTAGTGAGTCACGGGAGCAGGCGGCCCGCGTCAGAGAATTCCAGCAGTCGAAGGCTGAAAAAGACAAATTACTGAAGCAGGCTAAGGCCACGGAACTTGCGGAAGAACAGCGTTCAGAGCAGCTGGAACAGGAGTTTGCGGACAATGAGCGCCAGATTGCGGCGCTGGAAGCGCAGCTCCAGGAACGTCTCGGATCGCTGAAAGAGATGTTCGGCCACCTCACTGCAGCGGCGGGGGATACCCGCAGTACACTCAACCATTCTCTGGTGAGCGCCCAGTTCCCAGATCGCACCGATTTTCTGGATGATTTGATCGAGCGCATGAGCAGCAATACCCGCTTGCCATCCATCGCCGAAATCGAACAGCTCTGGTATGAAATTAATCGCGAGATGATTGAGGCCGGAAAAGTGGTGAGTTTCCCAGCTACCGTTATCGGGGCGGATGGTGAGCAGTCATCGCGCCAGGTCGTGCGTATTGGTGCCTTCAATTTGTTGTCCGAGGGTGCCTACCTGACCTACCGGCCAGAAACTAGCACAGTTGCTGAGCTGGCCCGTCAACCGGGTGGTGGTTATCAAAAGATGGCGACGGAGCTACAAAGCAGCGGCGGCGGTTTTACCTCGGTGGCCATTGACCCAACCGGTCCCAGTGGTGGTTCACTGCTGGCGGCGCTGGTGAATAGCCCCGGCTGGCTGGAGCGCTGGCGGCAGGGGGGTGGTATTGGCTATCTGATCTCGGGATTGGGTGTGCTGGCGTTAATGCTCGCCCTGTGGCGGCTCGTGATCCTTTCTGTTGTCTCGCGCCGGGTCAGCCGACAGCTGTCCAAAGAAGCGCCCGCCAATGACAACCCCCTGGGGCGGGTATTGCAAATTGGTCTGGACAATCCTTCATTGGATGCTGAGTCCCTGGAGCTTAAATTGCACGAGCAGGTGCTGAAGGAGCGGCCATCCATCGAGGTAGGCCTGAACTGGTTAAAGATTATTGCCATGGTGGCTCCACTGTTGGGTCTGCTGGGGACTGTCACGGGCATGATTATTACTTTCCAGGCAATCACATTGTTTGGCAGTGGTGATCCCAAGACGATGGCCGGAGGCATCTCGTCGGCACTGGTGACCACGGTTTTAGGGCTTTGTGTGGCTATACCCACGGTCTTGTTACACACCTTTGTGAATAGCCGTGCCCAGCGGATTCTGCACATTCTGGAAGAGCAGAGTGCCGGGCTGGTGGCGGAGCAGTCCGAGGCCCGCTGATGCCCTTTTTTCTGGCGGACATAGGCAAGCTGATTGATGCGGGCGGCCCTGTATTGTTGCTCATTGCCGGGTTGTTGCTGGTGATGTGGACGCTGGTGTTTGAGCGCCTCTGGTACTTTCATTCCACCCTTAAGCGCGAGGCCGCTGAGGTACTGGCACGTTGGGAAAGCCGCCCCGAGCGTCGTTCGGTGAGAGCCCACCAGGTCCGCGAGGCACTTATTTCCAGTGTTGGGCTGAATATCAACCGCAACCTCTCCATGATCAGGGCCCTGATCGCCATTGCACCTCTATTAGGGCTGCTGGGTACTGTCACCGGGATGATCGGCGTGTTTGACGTACTGTCCCTTAGCGGCAGCGGTGATGCCCGCTCCATGGCAGCGGGTGTGTCGCGGGCGACCATTCCCACCATGGCAGGGATGGTGGCAGCACTTTCCGGCGTCTTTGCCAATACCTACCTGCGGCGGGTGGCTGATCGAGAGCAACAAATTTTGGCAGACCATCTGACCATGGATCACTGAGGGGAATGAGCCACGATGCGTGACCGCACCTATCGACAGCCTGAACCCCCGCAGACAATAGATCTGACACCGATGCTGGATGTGGTATTTATTCTGCTGATATTTTTTATTGTCACCGCCACCTTTATCCGAGAGCCGGGTGTTGATGTCCAGCGAACGGTGGCTGTGACGGCTGAACAGCAGAAACCGGCCATTCTTGTGGCAGTAACCGCAGACAACCAGATCTGGATTGATGGCCAGCGTGTGATGCCCGAAAACCTGCGGCTCCATATCCTCAGGCTGCGCAATGATAACCCCCATGGTGGACTGGTGATTCAGGCAGACCGTCAGGCGGAGATGGCGATGTTAAGCAAAGTGTCTGATGTGGCCCGAGCGGCCGGCATCGATGCCGTGGCTGTTTCCACTGGGGATCGCTAGATCATGTTGTTGGTTCGGTATTTTGTGGCCGCAGGGTTGGCATTAGTGGTCACCTTAGCATTACTGTTGGGCATGCAGCGGTTGATCCAGTCCGTCAACGGCGAGGCCGCCCAACTATCGGGCCATCAGATAGCTGATATCTGGCAGTCGAAACGCACCATTGAGGAACAGCGCAAAACGACCAAGCCGGATAAACCGGAGGAACCGGAGCGGCTTCCTCCACCTCCTCCCGAGATGCAACTGAGCACCAATACCCCGGTGAGTACAGTCAGTATGGCTATCCCTGCTGAGCGAGGACTGGATATTGGCCTAGGTGGAGCTTTCACCAGGGATTCGGATTACATACCGGTGTATGTGCCGCAGCCGGATTATCCCCCGCGGGCCCTGCGTCGGGGGGTGGAGGGGTACGCCGTGGTTGAGGTGATTATTACCACCACGGGTAGTGTGCGAAACGTTAAGCTGCTGGAGGAATACCCCCCGGACAAGGACTTCGGCAAATATGCGCTGAAGGCTGCCCAGAAACTCAAGTACAAACCTCGAGTGATTGATGGCGTCGCCGAAGAAGTCCCCGGCGTGTTGTATAAGTTTTCCTTCAGGATTTCCCGGTAATGCGCATGGAGTCGGGAAAAACCACCAAATACCTCAAACTCGGTTCATGGCTGCTGGTCGCGTGGGTGTCCCTATGGCTGATGCCTGTAACGGCTGAGGATGAAGCGGCTTCGCGGCAGTATGAAAATGTAAAAACCCGTCAACGTCAGGCGGTGGGCCAGGCCTGTGCAGTACAGTTAGAAAAAATCCAGAAAGTGTTTCAAGAGACTGATTCACCGGATGCACCCCGGCTCAGGGCATTGGTTGGTGAGTTAAGCGGGTTAACCGGCAAGGTTTGCAACAGCAGTTACGAAAAATCCCAGGTCTACAACCTGCTGGGGTACAGCCATTACTCGCTGGAGGACTACCCCGGGGCCATCGAAAGCTATCTGGCTCTGATTGCTGAGCCAGAGGCGGACGAGCGGCAGCGAACGGCGACTCGCTACACCGTCGCACAACTCTATTTTTCCCTGGAGAACTATGCCGAAGCGGCCCGGCAATTGGAGCTTTGGCAGTCTGAGGCCACCGTGGTCAGCCCCGAGGGTAGAGCGTTACTGGCGCGGACCTATTATTACCTGAACCGTAAGGCCGAGGCGTTGCAACTGGTGTCTGCCGTGGTGGATGAGGCGTTGGCCGCCAGCAAGCTGCCAAGGGAAGACTGGTGGTCTCTACAGCGGGTACTTTACTACGAGCGCCAGGAATACCTCAAAGTGGTGTCGATTTTGAAACAGCTGGTGACCCACTACCCGCGAACCAGTTACTGGCAGCAACTGGGTGGAATTTACGGGCAGCTGGAGCGCAGTGGCGACCAGCTGGCGGTGACCGACCTGCTGCGATTGCAAAAACAGTTAAAGGGAGAGCGACAGTGGCTATCCCTGGCGTATCTGTATCTGGGCGCTGATGTACCTTTTCGAGCTGCTCGAGTACTGGAGCAGGGCATGGCTGCCGGAGATGTGGAGAAAAGTGCCAAAAATCTGGAAACCCTGGGCACCGCCTGGCTGAGGGCGCGGGAAAACCAGCGCGCATTGTCGGTGCTGCAACAGGCAGCCGGGCTGTCGGATAGCGGCGTTATCGCGGCCCGCCTGGCGTCGGTCTATCTCGATGTGGATGACAACGAGGCCGCAGTGCGGGCGGCACGCGATGCCCTGCGCAAGGGTGGGCTTTCCCGCCCGGCCCTGACACGGATGACTCTGGGTGCGGCGCTGGCCAATCTGCAATGCTACCGCGAGGCTGAGCCGGTGTTCCGGAAGGCCGCTGAGGATAAGGCGTTGAGCAAGAGTGCCGAGCAATGGCTGCGCTATGTGACCAGCGAGGGTGGGCGCCGCGAACGGCTTATGGAAAGTGGTGCGGATATCCAGGGTTGTCAGTTGGGGTAAGCGGGGCTCGGGAAATAAAAAAACCGGCCGAAGTTGGCCGGTTTTTTGTTGAAAAATCACCCGTTACTTTATCTGATCCAGGTCCCGCACCGCACCGCGGTCAGCGCTGGTAGCCAACAGGGCATAGGCCTTGAGGGCAGCAGAGACCTGGCGGGGACGCTTCTCCTTGGGGTGCCAGCCCAGTTCGTCCTGCTTGAGGCGGCGTTTTTCCAGCTCCTCTTCGCTTAACACCACATCAATACGGCGTGCCGGAATATCAATTTCGATCATGTCGCCCTGCCTGACCAGCCCAATGGCTCCGCCCGCGGCAGCTTCCGGCGAGACGTGGCCGATGGAGAGCCCGGAGGTGCCACCCGAGAATCGGCCATCGGTGATCAGTGCGCAGGCTTTGCCTAATCCCTTGGATTTCAGGTAGCTGGTGGGGTAGAGCATTTCCTGCATGCCGGGGCCACCTCGTGGGCCTTCGTAGCGGATGACAACGACATCGCCGGCTTTTACCCGGTCGTTGAGAATGTCGTCCACCGCCTGATCCTGGCTTTCGCAGATGTGGGCTGGACCGGAGAACTTGTGCACCGATTCGTCAACGCCGGAGGTTTTTACCACGCAGCCGTTTTTGGCGATGTTGCCGTAGAGTACGGCCAGTCCACCTTCCGTGCTAAAGGCATTTTCAAGATTGCGAATGCAGCCATTTTCCCGGTCAGCATCCAGTGAACTCCAGCGAGTGCTCTGACTGAATGCCTGCTGGGTGGGGATGCCGGCGGGACCGGCCTTGAAGAAGGTGGCTGTGGCCTCATCGCTGTTGCGCATAATGTCCCACTTTGACAGCGCCTCTGCCAGGGTGGGGGTGTGCACAGTGGGAATGTCGGTGTGTAACAGTCCGGCGCGATCCAGTTCTCCAAGAATCCCGAACACACCGCCGGCGCGGTGCACATCTTCGATATGGTATTTAGGCGTGTTGGGTGCCACCTTGCACAGCTGCGGAACCTTGCGCGACAGGCGGTCAATATCGGCCATGGTGAAATCCACGCCCGCTTCCTGGGCAGCAGCAAGCAGGTGCAGAATGGTGTTGGTGGAACCGCCCATGGCGATGTCCATGGTCATGGCATTTTCGAAGGCTTCAAAACTAGCCACGGAACGTGGCAGTACGGTCAGATCATCTTCCTCGTAATAGGATTTTGCCATGTCCACAATGCGGTGCCCCGCTTCCTCGAAGAGGCGACGGCGGTCAGAATGGGTTGCCAGCGTGGTGCCATTGCCGGGCAGGGACAGACCCAGGGCTTCCGTGAGGCAGTTCATGGAGTTGGCGGTGAACATGCCGGAACAGGAGCCGCAGGTGGGACAGGCTGAACGCTCATATTCTTCAGTTTTTTCATCAGAGGCATTGGGGTCGGCAGCGATCACCATGGCGTCGACCAAGTCCAGCTTGTGCTCGGACAGTTTCGTCTTTCCCGCTTCCATAGGGCCGCCGGAGACAAAAATTGCCGGGATATTCAGGCGCATGGCTGCCATCAGCATCCCGGGGGTAATCTTGTCACAGTTGGAAATGCACACCAGTGCATCGGCACAGTGTGCATTCACCATGTACTCGACCGAGTCGGCAATAATGTCCCTCGACGGCAATGAATAGAGCATGCCGTCGTGACCCATGGCGATGCCATCGTCGACGGCGATGGTGTTGAACTCGCGACCAATACCTCCGGCTTTGGCAACTTCTTCGGCAACCAGCTGGCCCATGTCCTTGAGGTGAACGTGCCCCGGCACAAACTGGGTGAATGAGTTGGCGATGGCGATGATCGGCTTGTTGAAATCATCATCGGTCATCCCGGTGGCTCGCCAAAGGGCGCGAGCTCCGGCCATGTTTCTGCCTTTGGTGGTTGTGTGTGAGCGGTATTTGGCCATCTCTGTTCCTGCCGTCCTGAAAAAAACAAGGCGGCAAGGATAGCAGAGACAGTGGTGATGAATCAGCAGTTATAGGAGATTCTTGCAGAATATCCGTGACTTGCGCTGGAAGTTGTAGAGGCTTTTGCGCTCAGCGGGCAATTCCTCCAGTGTGACGTCAACAAAGCCCTTTTCCTTGAACCAGTCGCTGGCATGGGTTGTCAGGACAAACAGCTGCCGTATTTTCTTCTGACTGGCATAGGTTTCCAGCTGGGCAAGCAGCCGTGAGGCAAAACCACGATTCTGGAAGTCAGGGTGCGTGGCGACACAGGCCAGCTCGGCAGAATGGCCATCGCTGAAGGGATACAGCGCAGCGCAGCCCACCAGTGTGCCCTCGGCATGTTGCATAACCATGAAGCGGTTGATTTCCGTTTCCAGTAATTCCCGTGAACGCTTGACCAGTATGCCCTTCTGCTCCAAAGGTTCGATCAGTTCCAGTAGACCGCCCACATCATCAATGGTGGCCTGGCGAATGATTTCCTTGCCATTTTTGAGGATCAAGGTGCCGCTGCCCTCGCGGGTAAACAGTTCTGTGAGTAATGCGCCGTTATCGGCATAGCTGATGATATGGCTGCGTAACACGCCATTTTCACAGGCCTGGTAACAGGCGAGCAGGTTCCTCTGCAGGGAGATATTTTCAGCCTGCGAGATGAGGGTCTGGGGCACTTCGTTCAGTGAGAGCATTTTGATCAGGTTGCCCTGATCATCGCAAAGGCCGTTTTCAGCGCTGAACATCACCAGTTTTTCCGCTCCCAGGCTCACCGCGGCCTGGGTGGCAATGTCCTCATAATTGAGGTTGTATGCTTCCCCGGTGGGTGAATAGCCAACCGGGGATAACAGCACCAGCGCGCCGTCATCCAGTTGTTTCTGGATGGCTTTCTGATCGATACGCCGCACCTCACCCGTGTGGTGAAAGTCGATACCATCCCTAACCCCAAGGGGTTTGGCGGTGATCAGGTTGCCGCCAAACACCCGAATGCGGGCGCCGTGCATGGGCGAGTTTGCCGCACCTGTGGAAAGCTGTGCTTCAATGGTGATTCTGGCGCTACCCACGGCATCTTTCACGCAGGCCATGGTGGCACTATCCGTGATGCGGGTATTTTGGTCGAACCGAGCCTCAATGGCGCAATTGGTGAGCCGCTCTTCAATCTGGTGGCGCGCGCCGTGCACCAGCACCAGGCGAATGCCGAGACTGTGCAGCAGGGCAATATCGTGCACGATGTTTGTGAAATTGGCGTGTGCAATCCCCTCGCCACTGATGGCGAGGACAAAGGTTTTCCCCCGGTGCGCATTGATGTAGGGGGAGGTGTCGCGCAGGAACTTCACATAATCTGACACAGTATCAGCCGTTCATTGTTGTTGGGGCATTATAAACAGCAGCGGCCAATCAGTTGAATCAGAAAATCCACCGTGGGCTGAATGCGTTCCAGCGGCAGATATTCATCCGGTTGGTGGGCTTGCTCGACACTGCCTGGACCAAGGATGACCACATCCATGCCCAGATCTTTCAGATAGGGCGCTTCTGTCGCAAAAGACACCGATTCACAGCTGTGGTGGGTCAGGGCTTCGCAGATCTTCACCATGGATGAATGCGGCTCGGTGGCAAAGGCGGGAACGCAGTAATGGTCGATGTTGATGATGACGTCGTCGCGCTGCTGTAGGGGCAGGATGCGCTCGGAAATCTGCTGTTGCAGGGCCGCCATGTCCATGCCGGGCAGGGGGCGTATTTCGAAGCCCAGTTCACACCTTCCACAAATACGATTGGGGTTGTTGCCGCCATGAATGCAGCCGAGGTTCATGGTCGGGTACGCGACCTGGAAGGCAGGGTTGTTGTGACTACCCCGTAACTCGTCTCTCAGTTTCAGCAATTCGCCCAGTGCCGAATGCATGGTTTCCATGGCATTGCGACCCAATGACGGATCGCTGGAGTGGCCGGAGCGGCCTTCAATCACCAGTTTCTCCACCATGATGCCTTTGTGCATATTAATGGGCTTCATGCCGGTGGGTTCGCCGATCAAGGCATAGCGTGCCCGGGGACGTCCTGCTGCAGCGAGCATCTGTGCGCCGGCCATGGAGGATTCCTCATCGGCAGTGGCGAGGATAATCAGCGGTTGTTTCAGTGGTTTGCTGACAAACTGTTTTGCTGCTTCGATCACCAACGGGAAGAAGCCTTTCATATCACAGGTACCCAGACCGTAGAGACGGTGGTTTTTCTCCACCATCTTGAACGGGTCGTGGCTCCATAGGCTGTCGTCACAGGGCACTGTGTCGGTGTGCCCTGCCAGTACCAGGCCGCCGGGTCCGCTGCCGAGGGTGGCGATGAGGTTGGCTTTGCGAGGGTCGGAGAGGGGCATCACTTCGGTGGCAAATCCGAGGTCGGATAGCCAGTGGGCCAGCAGCTCAATGACCTCACGGTTGCCCTGATCTATGTTGGCATTGACGCTGCTGATGGAGTTGGCGGCAATCAGCCGCTGTAGCATGGGGATAAGTTGCATGGACTGAGTGTAAGGGGCACAACCGAAAAAGCAATTGCAGGACGCAGCAATGCCCGGAAACCTTGATGGTATCCGGGCCGTGTTCGGGAGTATTCGTGATGACAGTTATGTCAGAGAGTAGGCTCGTAGCAGAAATTGATGGGACATCACGTCGATTTCCATGCACCCTGCAAGAATATCCTCAGCATAGGCTTTTGCAGCATGTTGTGCTGCATCTTTAGAGTTGAAAGGGCCTACCATCTGTTTTTTTTCCCGAACGGCGAAATACCATTTCCCGTTCATGCATTCAATTCTCTCGGAACGGAAGTGCGTTGTTTCATCCTCACCTTGCCTGATCAGCATGGCAAAACCTCCTTGAAACAGGTTTTTGTGACTTGGTTCTTAAATATTAGTAGAGATCGTCGTGACGGAAGTGCCGCTCGTCGTTTTTTGAGTCATGACCGTATCGCGGGCACATAATCCTGTTGAAAGACATTATGTTGGTTGTCGCTGTTTCTGATAGCCTTCATACTCGAAAGATGTCAGAAAAACCGGCGTGGGTGGAACAATATGGCGGTGGGTGAAGTGGCGGAGCGACTGCTGGATTTGGGTAATGTACTCAATGATCTGGTCACAGATGGTCTGCTTACACAGCAGGATGCCAATGCAATTGCTGGTTCACAGCGCAACCGGGAGCAGTCACTGTTGCATCCGCTGGCCTATATCGCTGGTCAGCGGCCTGAAAACCGGGCTGATCCGGGCAAGCAGCTTTCCATGGAGAGCCTGACGCTGTGGCTGGCTGGGCGTGCCGGGCTGGATGTGGCCCATATTGACCCCCTGAAAATCGATGTAACCTCTGTCACCGCGGTAATGTCCTTTCAGTTTGCCCGCCGCCACAACATTCTCTGTATTGATGCCGGCGGTGACGAGCTAATGATTGCTACCTCCCAGCCGTTCATGACCTCCTGGCTGGAAGACCTCAAGCAAACCACTCGCAAGCCCATACGCCGGGTTGTGGCCAACCCGGTGGATATCGCCAAGTACACCCTGGAATTCTATTCGCTGGCAAAGTCAGTCTTTGGCGCCAAGGGTATTGCAGGAACCAATAAGGCTGGGGTGGCCAACTTTGAGCAGTTGCTCCAGATTGGCTCCCTGAAGGACCCCGATGCCCAGGATCAGCACATCATCAATATTGTTGACTGGCTACTGCAGTATGCGTTTGATCAGCGCGCCAGTGATATTCATCTGGAGCCGCGTCGTGAAAAGGGCAAGATTCGTTTTCGCATCGACGGAGTATTGCACCAGGTATATGAACTGCCCGATGCTGTGATGACTGCGGTGACCAGTCGCCTGAAAATTCTTGGCCGCATGAATGTGGCCGAAAAACGCCGCCCGCAGGATGGTCGCGTGAAAACCGTGACCCCAGAGGGCAACGAGGTGGAGTTGCGTCTGTCGACTCTGCCCACTGCCTTCGGTGAAAAGCTGGTGATGCGGATATTTGATCCGGATGTGCTGCTGCGGGGATTCCAGGAGCTGGGCCTGTGTGGGGACGATCTGAAACGCTGGCAGGAAATGACTGGCAGGCCCCACGGCATCGTGCTGGTGACCGGCCCTACCGGGTCGGGTAAGACCACCACGCTGTATTCCACCCTCAAGGAGTTGGCAACGGAAGATGTCAACGTCAGCACCATTGAAGATCCCATCGAGATGGTGGAGGACAGTTTTAACCAAAGCCAGGTGCAACCCAAAATAGAATTCAGCTTCGCTGCCGGTATTCGCACGCTCATGCGGCAAGACCCGGACATTGTCATGGTGGGGGAAATACGGGATCTGGAGACAGCCGAAATGGCGGTGCAGGCCGCACTGACAGGGCATCTGGTGCTGTCGACGTTACATACTAACGATGCCCCAACGGCCATTACCCGGCTGCTGGATCTGGGGGTCCCCGCTCACCTGATCAAGGTCACCCTGAATGGTGTGATGGCGCAGCGGCTGGTGAGGACGCTCTGCCCCCATTGTAAGGAGGCGGTGCCGGTGACCGGGGCAGAATGGGATTCGCTGGTGACCCCGTGGAAAGTGAAATCCCCACAGCAACTTTATCGTCCTGTGGGTTGCCTGGAATGCCGGAATACCGGTTATCTCGGGCGTCAGGGTATTTATGAAATCTTGCCCGTCACCGAAACCATTCAACCGTTGATCACGGCAGATACCGATACCACCGCGTTGCGTTTGCAGGCCATGAAGGAAGGAATGCGTACTCTACGGCTCAGCGGTGCCCAGAAAGTGGGTGCGGGAACTACATCTGTGGAAGAGGTCCTGAGGGTTGCTCCGGCATCAGGAAAATAATAATGAACTGTTGGCGTCTGAAAGATAGCTGACAGCAGAGAATAACTTGCGGTCCGCAGTGGCCCCATACGACCGAGAAAGACCATGCATCAATTATCGTTGTCATCACCCTTGATGGAGAACTGGTTGCGTCACCAGGAGCATTTCCGCAACCGTGCCGGGTCAGAGCAGACTGACTGGCTGGATGAGACCCTGCAGGATAAACAGTTTGCCCAGGCTATTGGCATCGCTTGGGGTGGAAGCGAGTTTGTGGCCACAACTTGCGTGCAACAGCCGACGATGTTCCAGGAGCTGGTGTTGTCCGGTGACCTGGATAACGCCCTGCTCCCAGGCGAGCTGGAGCAACGGCTACGATCGCACCTGGATGGCGTTGCGTCCGAGGAAGAACTGCAGAAGAAGCTGCGGTTGTTCCGCAACCGTGAAATGGTGCGAATCGTGTGGCGTGATTTCAATCGCCTCGCGGAACTTGAAGAAACCACCGGAGACATGACATCTCTGGCGGAAGCGGTTCTAAGCGTCACCCTGGAGTATCTCTATGGCCGAGCCTGCGAGGAGTGGGGAACTCCCCTCGATCGTCAGGGCAATCCCCAGCAGATGGTGATACTCGGTATGGGCAAGCTGGGGGCTTGGGAGCTGAATGTCTCTTCCGATATCGATCTGATTTTTACTTATCCGGAAGCCGGTGAAACCAGCGGTGGCAAACGCAATTTAAGCAATCAGGAATTCTTTGTCCGCCTTGGTCAGCGACTGATCAAGGCGCTGGATGCACGCACGGCGGATGGCTTTGTGTTCCGGGTAGACATGCGCCTGCGGCCCTACGGGCAGAGTGGCGCTCTGGTGCTCAACTTTGACGCTATGGAAGAGTATTACCAGACCCAGGGAAGAGATTGGGAACGCTATGCGATGATCAAAGCCCGGGTAGTGGCTGGCGATCAGCAGGCGGGTCGCCAGCTGATGACCATGCTGAGACCATTTACCTACCGCAAATACATCGACTTCAGCGCCTTCGAGTCTCTGCGCAGCATGAAGGCCATGATTAATCGCGAAGTACAACGCAAGGGGCTGTCGGCTGACGTCAAGCGCGGTGCTGGCGGCATTCGCGAAGTCGAATTTATCGCCCAGGCGTTTCAGATCATCCGTGGTGGCCGCGACAGCCGTTTTCAGACACCAGAGCTAAAAGCGATTTTGCCCCTGATTGCAGAGGAGGGCATGTTGTCCTCTGAGGAAGCAAAACAGCTTTATGAGGGATACCGGTTTTTGCGCAATGTCGAGCACGTTCTGCAGGGGTGGCAGGACCGGCAAACACAACTGCTGCCTCAAGATGCCGAGGGGCAGGCGCTTGTTGCGGTATTAATGGGTTATTCAGATTGGTCGCAATTTCTGGAGAGATTGGATAAGCACCGCTCGTGCATACGGGGCCTGTTTGAGGATGTGGTGGCGGAAGATCGTCGGGACGCCGAAGCCTCCACGGAAACACAGAATTGCGAGCTGGCCAAAACCGTGTGGTTGAGTTCGGACCCCGAAGGTCAGATGGCTGAAGCGCTGGCTGAGCTGGGGTATGACGATGTTGCAAAGGCCGTCAACGGTATTGTCAGTTTGCGCGACAGCCATGCCGTGCTGGCAATGGCCAATGATACGCGGGGCCGCCTTGATGGCCTGATGCCGCGGCTGATACCCGTTTGCGGGCAGATGCCAAACAGCGCCGAAACCCTATGCCGTGTCCTCAAGCTTATTGCTGCCGTGGCGCGGCGCAGTGCCTACCTGGTGTTGTTGCGGGAAAATCCATCTGCGCTGCAAACAACGGTGGAGTTATTTTCCGCCAGCAGTTGGGTGGCCGATCAGCTGATTCGCTATCCGGCCTTGCTGGATGAGTTGCTTGATAACCGCAGTTTATTATCCCTTCCCGACCGGGCGGCCCTTTCGGATGAGCTGCGTCAACAGTTGTTGCGCATCCCCAGTGATGATTTTGAAACACAGATGGAAGTACTGCGGTATTTTCAGCGCTCCCATGGGTTGCATGTGGCCGCCTGTGAGGTGGAGGGTATTCTGCCACTGATGCAGGTCAGTGATTATCTCACCTGGCTGGCCGAGGCCATTCTTGAGCACGTGTTGGAAATGGCTTGGGAACAACTGGTGGCGCGACACGGGAAACCCAGAACAGTCACAGGCGAAGATGCCGGCTTCCTGATCGTGGGCTATGGCAAGCTCGGGGGCATCGAGCTGGGACATGGTTCCGATCTGGATCTGGTGTTTCTTCACAATGCTGATCCGGCGAAATCAACAGATGGTGAAAAGGCAATAGATAGTGCCTCATTCTTCGCTCGGCTCGGGCAGAGGATCATCCATATACTGACTGCGCGATTGCCCTCCGGTGACCTGTACGAAGTGGATATGCGTCTCAGGCCGTCGGGAAATTCGGGCATGCTGGTTTCTTCACTCGGAGCATTTGAAAAATACCAGATGGAAGAGGCCTGGATATGGGAGCACCAGGCATTGGTCCGGGCTCGCACCATTGCAGGTGATGAAACTCTCGCCGAACAGTTCTATGCCATACGTGAGCGGGTACTTTGCCGTCAGCGGGATACGCTAGAGTTGAAACAGGCCGTTGTCGAGATGCGTGACAAAATGCGAAAGCATCTGGGCTCGGGGGCTGGGGGCCAGTCGGGAGAAGGAATATTCAACCTAAAGCAGGATGCCGGAGGTATCGTTGACATTGAATTTATGGTTCAATTTGCGGTCTTGGCCTGGTCCCACGACATTACCGGTTTAACCCATTGGAGCGATAATATTCGCATCCTTGAGTCACTCGAGGAGAGTGGCGTTCTATCCCGTGACGATGCTCAATGCCTGATCAGTGCCTATAAGAAATATCGCTCCGCCGGTCACCGTTTGCAATTACAGCAGGCTGCAGGTGTCGTTGATGCAACGGAATTTTCCGCTGAACGGGAGCAGGTAAAAGCAGTCTGGCAGCGACTGCTGGGATAATAAGTGCCTGTCCGTACCAAAGAAACGGACGGTTTTGAGGAGACATTAATGTCATTTGCCGATCGTGATGGTTATATCTGGTTTGATGGTGAGATGGTGCCCTGGCGCGATGCCAAGGTGCACGTTCTGACCCATACCCTGCACTATGGCATGGGGGTTTTTGAGGGCGTGCGCGCCTACGAAACACCGGACAGCGGTGCGGCAATTTTCCGTTTGCAGGACCACACCGACCGTTTGTTTCGTTCCGCCAAAATCATGGGCATGAAAATGCCTTACAGCAAAGAAGAGCTCAACGAAGCCCAAAAACAGGTGGTGCGGGAAAATGACCTGCACGAGGCTTACCTGAGACCGATGGCGTTCCTTGGCTCCGAGGGCATGGGGTTGCGTGCGGACTCCCTGCAAACCCATGTGATTGTGGCGGCCTGGACCTGGCCTTCCTATATGAGCCCGGAGTCCCTGGAAAAGGGGCTGCGCATTCGCACCTCTTCCTATACCCGACATCATGTCAACATTGCCATGACCAAGGCGAAGGCCAATGGTAACTACATCAATTCCATGCTTGCACTGCGCGAAGCGCTGGACTGTGGTTGTGACGAGGCTTTGCTGCTGGACCCGGAAGGTTATGTGGCCGAGGGCAGTGGTGAGAATGTCTTTGTGGTTCGCGACCAGGTGCTCTACACCCCGGAGCTGACCTCGTGTTTGGATGGCATTACCCGCAAAACAGTTATGCAGTTAGCTGCCGAATTCGGATACAAAGTGGTGGAGAAGCGCATCACCCGCGACGAGGTTTACGTGGCCGACGAGGCATTCTTCACAGGAACTGCGGCAGAAGTGCTACCCATTCGGGAGCTTGATGGACGGGAAATCGGTACCGGCTCCAGAGGGCCGATTACCGAGCAATTGCAGTCGCAGTATTTCGACCTGGTGAGGGGGCGACTCGCCAAGCACGCAGAGTGGTTGGCGCCGGTGAGTCAATAACTCCCGGCTCCCCGGGGAAAATCATGACTGAGGCCAGAAAAATTCTCATCATCGGTCCCTCCTGGGTGGGGGACATGGTGATGGCCCAGTCGCTCTTCATTCTTCTCAAGCAGCAATCTCCCGAGTGTCAGATCGATGTGTTAGCTCCTGCCTGGAGCCGACCACTGTTGGCACGTATGCCGCAGGTGAGCAGGGCAATTGATATGCCCGTGGGTCACGGCAGTCTGATGTGGTCTGTGCGCAGGCAGGTAGCTCGCGAGCTCAAGGCCGAGGGGTATGACCAGGCCATTCTGCTGCCCAACTCGCTGAAATCTGCCCTGATCCCGATGTTCGCAGGTATTCCCCTGCGTACGGGCTGGAAGGGGGAATTTCGTTACGGATTGGTCAATGACATCCGGCTATTGGACGAAGCACGCTATCCGCTAATGGTTCAGCGCTTTGATGCCCTGGCTTTGCCCCCCGGGGCACCGCTGCCGGAAAAATTACCCATTCCCGACCTGCATGCGGATTCCGCTCGAGTGCCGGGGCTGCGTCAACAGTTTGGCCTGACCGACGAGCGACCAGTCTTGGCACTTTGCCCGGGCGCCGAGTTCGGACCGGCCAAACGCTGGCCGGAAAAGTACTATGCCGAAGTGGCAGCCCATCGGTTAACTCTGGGTTGGCAGGTGTGGCTGATGGGCTCAGAGAAAGACAAGGCTGTGGCCGGAGCCATCATTGAGATGTTGCCTGAGCACCTCCGGCAGCAGTGCCACAATCTGGCGGGAGTCACCAAGCTGGAAGATGCGATTGATCTGTTGTCAGTCTGCGAAGCGGTCGTCAGCAACGATTCCGGCTTAATGCATATTTCAGCTGCGCTAAACAGGCCGCTGGTGGTGGTTTACGGTTCTACTTCGCCAGGTTTCACCCCGCCCCTGAATGAGCGGGTGGCCATTGTTTCCATTCCTGTGGATTGTGGCCCCTGTTTCAAGCGCGAGTGTCCATTGGGGCATATGAAGTGTCTCAATGACTTGCCCCCTCAAAGGGTGATCACGGCATTGGAAAAGTTGTTGTCCTCTGAGTCGCTGGATGCCGATAAAGGTCGGTTGTCTTGAAGCTCGCGTTCTGTTTCTACAAGTATTTTCCCTATGGTGGGTTGCAGCGGGATTTTTTGCGTATTGCCAAAGCCTGTGTGGACCGGGGGCATGACGTTATAGCCTATACATTGAGTTGGGATGGCGACCAGCCGGACTGGCTTCAAGTGGTAGTCGTCCCTGTAAAGGCGGCAAGCGGGCCCGCCAGGTACAGAAAGTTTTCAGCCTGGGTAGACGACGCGATCAAGCGGCACCCCGTGGATGCGGTGGTGGGATTTAACAAAATGCCTGGCCTGGATGTCTATTACTGTGCAGACCCCTGTTTTGAACATAAATCCCGTCACCTTCGGCCATGGTGGTACCGGCTAACGCCCCGCTACCGACATTTTTCCCGGTATGAGCGGGCTGTGTTTACGCCTGGCTTGTCGACAGAAATTCTGATGATTTCTTCTGTTCAGCAGGGACTGTTTCAGCATTACTACCACACCGAACCTGAGCGGATGACAATGTTGCCGCCCGGCATCAGTCGTGACCGATGTGCTCCGGAAAATGCGGCGGACATTCGCCAGGAATTTCGCAGGGAGTTTGGTCTTGCGGACGATGACCAGTTGCTGCTGCAAATCGGTTCCGGCTTTCGCACCAAGGGGTTGGATCGCACGTTGCGTGGCTTTACCTCGTTGCCCGACGACCAGCGCCAGCGCACCCGCCTGTTCGTGATTGGTCAGGATGATGCCGCAGAATTCAGGTCCCTCGCCAACAAGCTGGGCATTGCTCAGCAAGTGCAGTTTTTTGCCGGGCGTGACGATGTGCCACGGTTTCTGCTGGGTGCGGATTTGCTGGTGCATCCCGCTTATGCTGAAAATACTGGCACAGTATTGCTGGAAGCGGTGGTGGCGGGCTTGCCGGTGTTGGTTACCGATGTCTGTGGTTATGCCCATTACATTGCCGAGTCAGGATCGGGGACTGTGTTGCCATCACCTTACTGCCAGGAAGCTTTCGATAAAGCGTTGTGTGATATGTTGCAGGCAGACAAAAGCCGGTGGCGCGATAACGGACTGCAGTTTTCCATGTCGGCAGACATTTACGATATGCCAGAGCGGGCGGCTGATGTGATTGAACGGGTAGTGGAGCATAAACATGAAGCTGTTTCTGGCTGAGCCGTTCGCCACAAAGTGGGCTGATCGAGACCCGTTTGCCGAAGCGTTTGCCATTTCCGGGGAAACCTACCGCGATATGGGCGATCGCCGCACTTCTCGCTTTGAATGCGATGGCAGAGCTTTTTTTATCAAAACCCACGCCGGTGTCGGTGTCGGTGAAATCCTGAAAAACCTGCTGTATCTGCGGGTGCCGGTTCTGGGTGCCGAAAATGAATATCGGGCCATCGCCCGTTTGAAATCCCTGGGTGTGGATACCATGACGGCGGTGGCATTCGGTCGCCGCGGCAGCAATCCCGCCAGCGAGCAGTCGTTCCTGATAACTGAGGCTTTGGAACCCACAGAACCCCTCGACGAATACTGCAACCCGCAGGTGTTGCGGGAAATGGGGGTGGCCGAGCGCCGGGCATTGGTAAAACGTGTGGCTCGAATAGCCCGTAGTTTGCACGATCACGGGGTCAATCATCGGGATTTCTACCTGTGTCATTTTTTACTGGACACGTCGCCAGATTATGCTGGTGTCGCGGTCTCCAAACGGCCTATCTATGTGATTGACCTGCACCGTGTGCAGATTCGTCGGCGCACTCCGCGCCGCTGGCGACATAAAGACCTTGCAGCGCTCTATTATTCCGCCCGACGTGTAGGGTTTGATGATCGGGATGTCTGGTGTTTCCTGCGCGCGTACAAACAACAATCCCTGTCCCAGGTTCTCGCAGAAGGCGGGAGTTTTTATCGCTCGGTCAAACGCGAGGCCGACCATTTGCACAGCAAGGGCATCAGAAAGGGGTACCACGAATAAGTGTGCCTTCCCCCTGTTGATGAATGCCTAGTCATGGAGATGTATTTGGACTTTGCCGGGCACAGCTCTCTGGATATGATGGAGAAAAATTTGATTCGACGTCCCCGGAAGCTGTTACAAGGCCAGCCCAGATGAAAAGCAATTTTTTCCTTGTCAATCCAGCCTGGTTGTCGGTGTTCCAGGCCAATAATCTTGACACCTTTTCGGCCCTCTGGGCGTTGGATATCCAGTTGGTCGATGAGCCCAACCGGGCTAGGGGTGGCTGGAGTGAGGTGGGAACTTTCAGTCTTCCCGTGGGCGGCGGGGAGCAACAGTTTTATCTGAAACGCCAGGAAAATTTCAACTGTCGTAGTTTGTCGCACCCATGGCGTGGCGTTCCCGTGGCATTGCGTGAGTGGTTGACCATACGGAATCTGTCAAACAGGGGTGTTCATACTCTGGATGTGGCAGCCTGTGGTCGGCAGAGCCGGGGGGATGACAGGGCCGTGCTGGTGACAGAATCTCTGGATCATTATTGCGATATGGATCGGTGGCTCGAAGAGCATTATGGGTCCGACTTGCGCCGCCCCGGTTTGACCGCATTGGGGCGGGAAATCGGTCGCCTTCACGCAGCCGGGATGAAGCATGGTTGCCTCTATCCCAAGCATGTCTATTTCTCTACTCAAGATGCCCATACTTTGCGTTTTATCGACCTGGAAAAGTGCAAGCGTATCTTCACCAGGGAGTCGGGGTTGAGAGACCTGGATACACTGGTGCGGCATACGTCCGGGTTAACCGCTGATGAGCGGCAGTGGATCTATGCCGGTTATATTGAAACCTGCCCTCATCGCTGGACCGCATCGGCGCTCGAGCAGGCCGTGGCGGCAAGGGTGGCTTCAAAGCGGGTGCCGGGTCATGACTGAAAAAATGACGCTGTCTCAGTTAAAAGCTGCCCCCCTGGGACTGGATTGTCCATTTTTACTGGATGTGCCCGGAGGTCAGGCATTGACCTGTGAGCAGGTACTTCGGCACCTGCCAGGCAAGCGGGTGGTTTTTCGCAGTCATTGGGGTGGAGCTTCCGTCCTGGTGAAGCTGTTTTTTCGCAAGCGGGATTTTGAGCGTGAGCGCAATGGGCTGGCAGCCATGCGGAAGGCTGATATACCCTGCCCGTCAGAAGTCTGGGTCCTCAAAGATGAAGTCGCTGAAACCTTTCTGCTGGCCACAGAGTTTCTTGAAAAGGCAGTGAGCCTGCAGGCCAGTTACGAGTCCGATCCTACAGACATATTTGTCGGACACCTGCGATCGGCGGTAGGGCTAACGGGCCGATTACATAAAAGCGGGTATATGCAGTCAGATATCCATCTGGACAATTTTCTCTTGCAGAATGGAGTGCTGTACATGGTCGATGGCGGTGGCGTAGAGCCACTGCAAAAGCCTTTGGACAATCTGGGTTTGTTTTTCGCGCAGATGACGCCCGACTATGATTGCCTGGCTGCTGACGTCATCGATGTGTATGGTGCCAACCCGCCGGAGGCTTCGTCGTTACAGCCGGTTATCGCCAGAAGGCGCGAGCGGCGCATTCAACACTACCTGTCGAAAACAGTTCGCAACTGTACCCAGTTTCTGGTGCCCAAAATAAAAGGGGCTTTTCTGGTGGTGTTGCGGGCTACAGCCAGTGATCGCCTGTTGCGATTGATGGAGCAGCCTGAAGCGGCGATGGGTCAGGCCGAATTTCTCAAGCGTGGCAATACAGCCACTGTGGTAAAAGTGCCCGGCGACAATCCTGAGGGATGGATTTTAAAGCGCTATAACATCAAGGATTTTTGGCATGGTTTGAGTCGATGTTTCAGGCCGAGTCGAGCCTGGATTTCCTGGAAAAGTGCCCATCGGTTAGAATTGCTCGGCATTGCCACACCGCTGCCTCTGGGGATGCGGGAAAACCGTTTTGGCCCCCTGCGCAAAGAGGCGTATTTGCTGACGGAATGCATTGAGGGCGAGAACCTGCAAGCCTGGCTGTTGCGCCAGGGTGCTAGCCAGATACCCGATTGGCTCGATCGTGAAGTCAGCGGGCTGTTTGAGAAGCTGCTGATGGGCAGGGTGAGTCATGGCGATATGAAAGCCACCAATCTGATTGTGTCCGGTGAGAAGCTGTATGTGATCGACCTGGACGGTCTGCAGCGCCATCGCGGTCAGCGCCAATTCAGAAAGTATTACCGCAAGGATCTGCAACGTTTTATGGACAACTGGCAGGGTAACACCTGGCAACATTTTGAACAGATCCTGCAGCCTTTTGCTGCACAAGTCGGTATCACATTAGTCAACAAGAAGGTTTAACAGTGTCAACTATTGTTCTCGGTATTTCCGGTGCCCTTAATCATGACCCTTCCGCGGCTCTTTATGTGGATGAAAAGCTGGTAGCGGCGGCGGAAGAAGAACGCTTTATTCGCGACAAGCACGCGAAGGGAAAAATGCCGCTGGAAGCAGCAAAATTCTGTCTGGAATATGCCGGCATCAAACCCGATGCGGTGGATGTTGTGGCGGTGCCGTTTGCCCCGATCTCTATTTTAAGCCCGGCCCGTTGGCACTTTGCAAAACGCTACTGGTACGCCCCGGATCGCGCGCTGGACGCCCTGCTGAATGGCAACCGTCGGTATCGTCGATACCGCGAGCGGGTATTCGGGTTACTGCGTGAGCTGGGCATTGATCCCGCCAATGTTGAACTCGAGCCCGTTGAGCACCACCTTGCCCATGCCTCCAGTGCCTATCACCTGAGCGGTTTTCAGGAAAAGACGGCCATTATGGGTGTGGATGGTAAAGGGGAGTATGCGACCACATTTTTCGGTTATGGCGAGAATGGCCGCATCCATAAGATCAAGGAATTTTACGATCCGGATTCCCTGGGTGGACTGTACGGTGCCATTACCCAGTATCTGGGCTTTGAAATGCTCGATGGCGAGTACAAGGTGATGGGCATGGCTCCCTATGGGGATCCGAGCAAATATGATTTTTCCCGCCTTATAGACTTCGATGGCAAGAATTTCAAAATCAATACTCACCTGGTGAATACGGTTGGTGTGCGCCGTTACAAGCAGGATGGCGTCGGTTTTTACTTCAGCCAGAAACTGGTGGACTGGCTGGGTCCCAAGCGTGAAGGTGACATTGCTGACGAACCCTATATTGACTATGCGGCCACCATTCAGGCGCTGTTTGAAGAGGTGGTACTGAAGCTGATGGATTATTACCTAGGCGACATCATCAAAGAGACCGGCAAGCTGGCCTTTTCCGGTGGCGGTGCGCTCAACGTCAAGCTCAACCAGAAAATTATCGCCCGTGATGAAGTGAAGGAACTCTTTGTGCAACCGGCTTCCGGCGATGCCGGTACGGCAGTGGGTGCAGCCTCCTATGCGTTGAAGCAGCGCGGCATTCAGCCAGAGCCCATGGGGCATGTCTACCTAGGGCCAAAATACAGTAATAATGATTGTATCCGTGCCTGTGAGCAGCACCCTGAAAATCCAAAGTACGAAATCATTGATCAGGTACCGCAACGCATTGCCAAGATACTTGCCGATGGCAACCCGGTAGCCTGGTTTCAAGGGCGCATGGAGTTTGGTCCCCGCGCACTGGGTGGTCGCTCGATTGTGGGCTGTCCCAGTATAAAAGGCGTGGCTGATCGTATTAACGAGCAGATCAAGTTCCGAGAGCGCTGGCGGCCCTTCTGTCCCAGCATGCTGGATCGTGTTGCCCCTGAAATGTTCAAAGTGGATCACCCGGCACCATTTATGACCTTTACCTTTGAGGTGGAGGAGGAGTGGAAGACCCGCGTGCCCGAAGTGGTTCATGAGGATGGCACCGCCAGGGCTCAGGCGCTGAAGCGTGAGTACAACCCCCGTTACTATGAGTTGATGGAGGAAATGGAAAAGCTCACAGGTAATGGCGTGGTGCTAAATACGTCATTGAACCGACGGGGAGAGCCCATGGTCTGTTCGCCTACCGATGCGCTCAATATGTTCTTTGGCTCGGACTTGCAGTATTTGATCATGGAAGATGTGTTGGTGATTAAAAATAACTAGCTTCATATAGCGTCTGTTTTATCTGCATTTGGATTGATTATGAGTTTGCTCAGAGAAGTTTCAAAAGTTTTGTATAAAACGGGTGCTTGCCGTATTTTTTTAATAAAAAAATACGGATTTAAAGTCAGGTTTTTTCCAACAAAAATATCCAGGCGACTCTGGGTTGACAGCTTCGAGAATCGTGGCGTGTATCAGTTGGCAGATCGTTTTTTTCTTTTCTATTTAAAGCCCGCGCAGGTGGTTGTCGATGTAGGTGCAAATGTTGGCTACTACACGCTGCTGTCAGCCGATAAGGTTGGTGAGATGGGCGCCGTCTATGCCTTCGAGGCGCATCCTAAGAGTTTTAAATACCTCAATAAAAATGTTCAGTTAAATAATTTTAGACAAGTTTCAACTTTTTCAACTGCTCTGGGAAATTATAGCGGCTTTGTTCGGTTTTCAGATCGCTCAAAAGACGATATGAATGAGGTGACTGATGCCGGAGGAATAGAGGTTCCCATAGATACACTGGATCACAAATTAAAAGATGTTTCGGAAATTGATTTATTGAAAATAGATGTGGAAGGCTACGAAAAATATGTTTTTTTGGGGGCTGAAAAAACCCTAAAAAAAACAAAAACTATATTTTTTGAAGCCTGGGATGATCATTTTTCCAAATATGGTTATAGCTTGCAGGATATTTTTTCAATATTGTCGCCGCATGGTTTTTCATATTTTCTCAACGATAAAGATGGCTATAAAAAAATTAATGAAAGTTTTATTGCAAGTACATGTGTAGATATTATTGCCACAAAAATTCCAGAGTTATTTATCAAGCGGAACTAAACAAGGTTGTGGGGAATCCAGGGTTCGCTATGAGATTATTAAAAGCGCTTTGGCGCTTGATGCCAAAGACTGAAAAACAGTGGATAGAAAATACGATCGACCTTTTAGCGTTTCGTCAATCCAAAAATATGCTGAATGGGGAAAAAGATTTTCCCGGCTCATTTCATGCAAAAAAAGCATTGCTAATTCATATATCCAAAGGGGCCGGCAGCAGTAATTACGATCTTGTTTGTGATGATAGCTGTTGCTACGGGGTCAATCGTGGCAGATAAAAAGTGGGTTCTACAGCTATGTCATGGCTACTCTCCCCCCTTCGGTGATGTTGCCCGCCAGTGGCATGCGCTGTTTGAAGGTACTGACTATCGAGTGTTGACTGTATTTCTTACTGGAGCTCCGGATAGCCAAATAAAAAGCCTGGTGGGGGGGGAGGTTATTTTTCTGGGCTTTGATTCGAAAGCGCTTCGGGGTTTGAAGATTCGGCAAATACAGGAAATCAGAAATCTTCATAAGCAATACCAGTTCAAATTTGCTATTGCTCACCGCTATAAGTCAATTTATATAGCCTCACATCTACCGAAGATAAAAGTTTTCGGAGTAAGCCATGCCTATGATGTTTACAGTCGGTTTTTACGTCGGCGTTATGTGATGAGTCAATCTGACCGGCTTTTTCTTATCGGCGTTTCCAATGCGATTCGTGACGATGCGCGCGCTGCACTACCCAGATTTCCCCAGCGGCAAATTCAGACGGTTTATAATCACATTGACTACGACACCATGCATGATTGCTTGCTTACCAAAGAGGCGGCTCGAGAATATTTACAGATTGAAAAAGATGCATTTGTGGTCGGCAATGTGGGACGACTACATCCCGATAAGGGTCAGGCTACATTGATTGCGGCTTTTGCAAAGATATTGCCGGTAGTTCCAGATGCCCGCCTGTTAATCATGGGGGAGGGGCGTTTGCGCGGGGCGCTTGAGCGTCAGATTGAGGAGCTTGGTGTTGCCCGGCAGGTTGAATTGAAGGGCAGGGTGCCAAATGCTTCTCGCCTATTTCGTGCCTTTGATCTGTTTGCATTGTCATCGGATTACGAGCCTTTTGGCATGGTGCTGCTGGAGGCAATGGCAGCGGGCATCCCTGTTATCAGCTCAAATTGTGGAGGAGCTCCCGAGGTGTTGGGTGATGCTGGTCGGTTATTTCCAGTAGCCAATAGTGAGGCTCTGGCACAGGCTCTTCTTGGTATATATGGCATGGGACAAGAAGAAAGGCGCAGTATGGTTGAAGCTTTGCAGGAACGACTTAAGGGCAATTTCACCGATGAGGCTGTGAGAGGAGCTTTCTGGAAACAGTCATTTGCTGGAGAGCTATGCTGAGATGAAGGTGCTATTTCTCGTACAAAGGGAGCAACGGGTCATTCTTGATCGTTTTTACGACTCTATTTGCCGTCACTTGGGAGATTGCGAATTGCGGTGGCTCTCATCATCAGAGCAGGCCAACCTCAAGCAGTACTTTAATAACATTGATGTGAGTTCTTACGATCGCATCATCCTTTTTTTGCGCTTTAAAAAAGAAATCAAGCAGATAAGGTTTATCCGTAGCCTGCCCAACCTTGTGATTCTGGAGCACGATGCTTATCAGAACTTTATTCCGGGGAAGTACCAGGGACGGTTCTCTAGACATTATAGAAAGTTGCCTTGGGCACGTGTTATTACCTCCGGTTATCAGGTATGCAAAAAACTCTCTGATGAGGGTGTTGATGCTGTTTTTGTACCCAAGGGATATGACCAGGAATTACTGACTAATCGTGGACTTAAGCGTGATATTGAACTCGGCTTTCTGGGTAGCCTTGGGCATGAAATGTACGGACAGCGCCGTGCGTTGCTTGAAGCGCTTGCAGATCAGGAAAACATGGTGATCACTCGCACCAAATCCGGTGACGAGTATGTAGAAATGCTGAATCGTATCCGTATTTTTGTCGGCGCAGATGTGGGATTCGGTGAATACATGATCAAGAACTTTGAGGCTATGGCCTGTGGGTGCATGCTGCTTACCTGGAGTCAGGGCGATGAGGAAAACAGGGCTCTGGGTTTTAGGGACATGGAAAATGTGGTGCTTTACCGTTGTCTTGAAGAGTTAAAGGAAAAACTTAGGGTGTTGAGAGACAACCCAGGCGTCGTGGAAAGTATTGCTTCCAGCGGACAGCACCTTGTTGAGAAGAACTATTCCTGGGAGGCTTTGGGGGGGAGAGTTGCAGGGGCAGTGCAAAGCCCCCTCAGAAAAAAAATTGAAGAAAAACACTGGGGATTTAAACGCTACGTTTTGGAATGATCAGTCTCAGCTTGCCGATAGATTATGATGACAAGAGATGATTTTGAGACGCTTATGGTGACTTTAATATTTTTCAGTAGAAAGCGACAGAGGTGGGTAAGTAGAATTATTGCCCACATACAATGACTAGCAAGCTTGATGATCAAGGTGAAGACCGATGCGATGCTTCCCTCAGGCGTATCGGCAAAGGTTGGCTACAACTTGTGGATTTAGAGTGCACGGAATTAGAAAGAAGAACTATCTTTTTTTTATGAAAGGAATGCCATGTTAGCCAACATTATCTACAGTGCTGATTATTCTCATCATTCGACGCAACTAGTACATCATTTGATTTCGTGTGCTTTCACTGAAAAGGGCTTGCCGGTTAGTGAACGATTTCTTATGGGGGAGAGCGCTAATGGAGATCTTGGAAACATACAAAGTCTAGCCAGTCCTAGAGTTGCACGCAGAAAAGGCATTTGGCGCTATCTGCCAAGCCCTTTAACCAAAAAGCTTGTCCATTTGGTAATGGACAGCTCTATTGATGTTGTTATCTGCGATGGTCCTGGTGTTATGAGGCCTTTTATTCCCGTTTTAGAGCGATTAGAGCATCTCAAGTTGATGATTGTGCTTCATGGTTCGCCCAGGTTTCGGGATTCCGATGTTAGGAAACTGATCAAATATAATAACAGGATAAGGTTAATTCCTGTTTCGAGGCAGCTGGCAGGTCAAATAGCTTGCCAGCATCCGCAGTTAAAAGGCATGGTGAGGTCAGTATCTAATACCTTAATGCCAGAGTTCGAGCGTAAATTATATGCTCGTGAAGAGGCGCGAAATAAACTCGGATTGCCGAGCGACGGGTATATCTCGGTTATAGCATCGCGCTTAACTCGAAAAAAAAATGTAGAGTTTGCTATCAGGGCTTTTGCTAAAAGCGCAGGTGCAGGGCGCTACCTAGCAGTCATGGGAGATGGTCCAGAGCGTGAAGGGTTGCGCCAGCTTGTGGCGTCGTTGAGGCTTGAGGAGCATGTGTTCTGGCTGGGCTGGGTAAGCTCAGGGCATCAATATTTGAAAGCTTTTGATCTTTTTATTTCAGCTTCACTGGAGGAAGGCTTTGGTTTGTCTCTGCTTGAAGCCCATGCTGCGGGGTTGCCCGTTGTCTGTAGTCGAATTCCCGCACATGAAGAAGTCTTAAGTAAAGAGGCATATTTTTTCGATGTTGAAGACCTTGAGGGTTGTGCACAGATGATTGCGACAATGCCTCCTCCGATAGGCCGTTGCAACCTAGGAGAACGGCATGATGAATTTGTCAGGGGTTACCTGGACATCTATTCAGAATTGTCGAGTTGTTAAGAGCGTCTACTCTCATCGATACATACACAAACTATAGAAATATCTCTATGCAAAACTTTCTTGACGATAAGCTGTTTAAAGCACTTTTCTTTATCATGTCGGTGGGACTCTTTATTCAATTGGCTGGTAAGATTTTTTACAGTTCAAGCAGTGCCAATGGTGTCCATGTTTATTTGTTGCTAATACTTCCATCCCTTATTCTGGTCGTTGGCGCAGGGCTGAAGAAAAAAAACTTTTTGAGTTCAGAGGCTATATTTTTTTTAACCGCAACAGGATTTTTTCTTTTCTTTTGTTCATTGTCGGCAGCATGGAGTGATACTAACGAATCGGTTGCCTATGTCTTACGTAAAAGCCTGGTGATTATACTGTATCTTTTTGGCGTTATTTATCTTGTTACAGTGGCAACATGGCAGCAAATAAAAACATTTCTCATCTTCCTTTGTTATATATCAGCATTGGGGGCTGCTATTTCTCTAGGTTATCAGTTGCTTGTGCTGGACGAATCCTTGGGTTGGCGTACGTTCAGAATTTATAGCATGGGATATAAAGGATGGATAGATATCGGATACCCGGTGATAGCAGGAATTTATTTTGGTTTTTTTGCAGTATTAACTGTGGTTTTTTTGGGTTTGAGGGAAGAGTCTAAACTACAAAACTTGCTCTTATTGGCAGCCATTCTGATTATGCTGCCCTATATATTTCAAACATTTTCAAGAACATCATGGGTTGCTGGAGCCTTGGCTGTTGCATATCTGACGTCTGTCTATCGTCACCACGCTATCTTTGCCTTGGGTATTATGTTTGGTATTACCTGTGGTGTTATGGGGGTGATTTTTTACGATGAAATTGTGGTTGAGTTGACCAAAATACAACTTTCTGGGCGCCCGATTATTTGGGCCTGGACTTTGGGCGAGTTTCTGAATCATCCTGTTCTTGGTCATGGTTTTGATCACTCATTTTGGCCTGAGAAGCCATTTGCGCATGCGCACAATTTCTTTCTACAGGTTATGTTTGAACAAGGATTGGTTGGACTTTTCTTCTTTCTGGCAATGTTAAGCTCGGTATTTGTTGCTGTTTGGAAACATAGGAAAGCTAGATGGGTTTTAGCCAGTTTTTCTCTAGTGGTTTATATCTTGGTAGCTATGCAGGTTGAAATTCAGCATGTGATTACGCGTCCGGGTCTCTTCTGGACGGTTTTTTGGTTTCCCTTGGCATTAGTCATGGGATTGGTTAACCGGGCCTATTTTAATCAGGCTGAGCAAAGTGACATTTGAACCTTGTATTTTTTGATATGAAAATAATTCAGGCTAAAACAGAATTTCACGTATTTTCATCTCGAGATCTTTGCTATCTTCGGGTTTAAGGTATGCTTGGAGAAAGCTTTGAAAGTGTGGCTTGAGTTGTCCGGTATCATCTGTGTATCGGGCAAGGTGTTGAAAATTCCTAAGACGTAATTCCTCAGATAGTTGCTGTTTGTAGACCTTCATGTCAGACACATCTATCAAGCCCAACCGACTTTCCTGGGAAATAACGATATTGCCCATATGCAGTGATCTGAAATAAATCCCCTTGTCATGTAGTTCGCGTATAAATTTCCCAAGTTTTTCTGTTGTTATCAGGTCCAGCGTGCCCAGTTTCCTTAGGGTTTTTCCTGTCAATGGATAATAGTGTACAGCTGTGCGTTTGATGGAGGGGATGCGATACGACTTAATGACGGTTACCGTAGGTATGCCTTTTTCCACCAGCTTGCTGACATTTTTTACAAAACGTTTTGAGTATGGGTAAAACACGGCTGAAGAAAATAAGCGTTTTACGCGAAACAGTTTGAGGTAGGTCCCGTCCGAGAGTAGCAAGACCTTATCGCCATAACGATCAGCCTCTATCACCGTGGCTCCCTCACGAAGGGCGTTATAGTCGTCTCTGGAAAGCTGTTTCATGGTGTTCTGATCCCGTTCATGGCGGCATTATAAAGGTGCCCCCTATGGTAAGATACCCGCAGTTTTTTACAGGACGGTTTTGATGAAACTGACGGTTCCCCGTTTTGATAAGGCTCAGGTACTGGTCGTTGGTGACCTGATGCTGGATCGTTATTGGCATGGTGCGACTTCCAGAATATCCCCTGAGGCACCAGTTCCCGTGGTCAAGGTCGGTCAGAGTGAGGACCGCATTGGTGGAGCGGGTAATGTCGCATTGAATATCGCATCCCTCGGAGCAGGGGCTTCACTTGTATCTGTGGTCGGGCGTGACGAAGCCGCCGATGCGTTGAAAGCGCGGCTCGATTCGGCGGGTATTTATGCTGACTTTCAGGTGTCAGATTCAAAACCCACCATCACCAAGCTCCGTGTGATCAGCCGTCACCAGCAATTGCTGCGCCTGGATTTTGAAGAAAATTTTGACGCAGTAGACTGCGATCAGTTGCCGCAAAAAGTGGCTGCACTACTCAACGGTATCGGTGCCTTGGTGCTTTCAGACTATGCCAAGGGGGCGTTGGCAAATCCGCAACCTTTGATTGCGGAAGCGAAAGCCGCAGGGGTTCCTGTATTGGTGGACCCGAAGGGAAGCGATTTTGAGCGTTATCGCGGTGCCACATTGCTAACGCCGAATCTTGCTGAATTTGAAATGGTGGTTGGGCACTGTGCCAACGAGCAGGCACTGGTGGAAAAAGGTGCGCAACTACTGGAAACGCTTGATATAGAAGCATTGCTGATTACCCGTAGTGAACATGGTATGACCCTGTTGCGGAAGGGGCAGAGAGAGCTGCACTTGCCGGCACGGGCGCGGGAAGTATTTGATGTCACCGGTGCGGGGGACACAGTAATTTCTGTTCTGTCGGCAGCGCTGGCGGCTGGGGAGGCATTACCCGAGGCCGTTGCCATGGCCAATATCGCAGCTGGTATTGTGGTGGGTAAATTGGGTACCGCTACGGTGAGCATGCCAGAATTGCGTCGTGCCATTCAGCAGGAGCAGGGCTCAGAGCGCGGTGTGGTCAATGAAGAACAGCTCATGGTAGATGTGGCTGATGCTCGGGCCCAGAACGAACGGATCGTGTTCACCAATGGCTGTTTCGATATTCTCCATGCTGGTCATGTCGGTTATCTGGAGCAGGCGCGCAAGCTGGGCGATCGGCTGGTGGTGGCCATCAATTCAGATGCCTCGGTAACCCGCCTGAAGGGTGAGGGCCGCCCCATTAATCCTGTGGATCGCCGCATGGCGGTTCTGGCGGGATTGGAAGCGGTTGACTGGGTGCTCTCCTTTGAGGACAACACGCCGGAGCGCCTGCTGGAGTTGATCCGCCCGGATGTTCTGGTGAAAGGGGGGGATTACAGCCGTAGTGAAGTCGTGGGTTGGGAAATCGTCGACGCCTACGGGGGTGAGATTGCCGTACTGGATTTTCTGGATGACTGCTCCACGACCGCCATCGTCAACAAGATACAGAGTAAATAGCGGCTTTATAGACCCCGCGAGGCCTGAACAGCCTTGCGAACATTCGTCGCCAAGTGCTCAGGGTTAATCGTGCCAACAATGGCACTGCTGACCCCTTGGTGAGCAAATAACATATCAAACGTTTTCTGTATCGGGTCTTCTCCCGCCAGGGTTGCATGCCCGCTGGCCAGCGCTTTTTTTATCAATACCCCTTTGTGGTGCTCACGGCAGTAGTCAATGACGGGTAACTCGTCATCGTATTGCAGATTCCAGGTAACCATGGCGCCATCGGAATGTTTTGCTGCCAGCAACCCGCCGGAAACAGTTTTACTCGACATGCCAAACGCGCGAATTTTGCCTTCCGCCTTTAGGGCTGCCAGTGCATCCAGGGTGCCAAATTTCCGGATAATGGTTTCGTCATTACCATCGGAATGCACCAGCACCATGTCGATTACATCGGTGTTCAGGCGCTGTAGGCTGCGCTCGATACTGAAACGAGTGTGCTCCGGGGTGAAGTCAAACCAGGACTGCCCGCCTTCAAATTCTTCCCCCACCTTGCTGCAAATCACCCAGTGATCCCGCTGCCCTTTCAGCAGGGTGCCCAGCCGCTGCTCACTATTGCCGTAGGCCGGTGCTGTGTCGATGAGGTTGATACCTAAACTTTTAGAAAGTGACAGCAAAGCTGCAGCCTGGCGGTCATCGGGAATGACAAAGCCCTCGGGATATTTCACTCCCTGGTTACGGCCGAGTTTCACCGTCCCCAATCCCAGAATGCTGATGTCGAGGCCGGTGCTGCCAAACGGGCGTAAGGGTAACGGATCAGTTTCCAAAGGCGGTCTCCCAGGGACTGGGTGCAAGCGGCGGTCTGCTCAGAAAATCCAGACGGGTGACGCCTTTGTCTGAAAGGTCAGGGTTTGGCGGGGGAAGCAATGCCATCACTTCATCGGCAAGGTTGGGAGATAACGTGAGCTTGGTGGGCCAGGCCACAATCAGGTTGTTGTAGACATCTGTGTGACTGGCAAAGGCTTTGTCCGGGCGCGCAAAGTGGCGCTGTTTTGGCTCGGCCCGGTCCACTGGTAGTGTTGCCCAACGGGCATCACTGAGGTCGACCCACGGCATCAACGTGTGCAACTCGCGCTTTGCGGCAGCAATGACTTCTGAAGCGCTTTGTCCGGCGCCCTTTTCGGCAAGGCTGCCACCCAGATACCAAACCTGGCTGCCATCGTCGCAGGGGTGGCTGGAGATCGTCAGGCGGGGCGTGGTCTCGGCGCCCAGACAATGGCCATAAAAGCGCTGCGGGTAACGGTGCTTGATCATCACCTGCTGCAACGGTCTTCTCTGCATTTCCGGCGAAGTAACCTGCAAGGCGTTGAGAATGGCCTCGTTACCCTGTCCGGCAGTCAGTACCACCTGTCCCGGTGACAGGCGCCATGTGCGTTCTCCGTCGTGGAAATCAATGGCCAGGGTTTGCGGGTTCTCTTTATGCCATGTGGCTTTGGACCAGTCGATTTGATAAATACGTTCCGCGCACTTGTTAGCCAGCACTTTGATGACCGAGGGAACATCCAGAACCAGGTCCACTAATTGATAAAGACTGCCGCTGAACTCCGGGTGCTGGAACAGTTGTGGTCGGTCTTTTTTACTGACCTTGTTGACTCTTCCGCGTGTGGCCTTGCTGGCCAGAAACGTCGACATCCGTGACAGAGCACTGCTGCTGGACCACAGATAAAAATGGTCGCTGAGAATAGAGGCTCCACGCAGATCAACATCCCCTTCTCCGGCCAGGCAGGCTTTCCAGTGTTCTGGCATGTCGGCGATGGCTTCGGAGGCACCAGTTAATGTGCCGCTCAGGGTGTATTTGATGCCGCCATGGATCATGCCCTGGCTGGCAACGGTCTGGTCACTGCCCAATGCGGTCTGCTCAAAAAGTAGGGCATTGTAGCCAGCGTTGGTTAGTCGGTTCAGCAACCACAGGCCGGCGATGCCGCCACCAATAATGGCAATGTCGCAATGGAGGTGTTCTGAGGGTTCAGTGGGTGCCATAAAGACTAAAAGAACTCCGCAAAATATCTAAAGTAGAAATGATAAAACCACTGAAATGGGGCTTATCAACAGATGGGCTAGTATACCCCGCACATTCTCATTATGCTTTCGGCAAAGTCCTGCACGCTGCTATTCGCTGGAGAGATCGTTGGCTCGCCTTGCATATTCCCTGCTTTTTTACCTATTAACGCCATTTATTTTCTTGCGCTTGCTATGGCGTAGCCGCCGTGCGCCAGGGTACAGAAAACGCTGGGGAGAACGCTTGGGGTATGTGACACCCATTGTTGCTTCGAGTCAGGTGATCTGGGTGCACTCTGTGTCTGTCGGCGAAACACTGGCGGCTGTTCCAATGATCAAAGCCCTGCAACAGCGTTACCCGGACGCGCTACTGGCAGTGACCACCATGACGCCCACGGGCTCAGCTCGGGTCAAGGCAGAATTTGGTGACAGCGTTTATCACGTCTATGCACCCTACGATCTGCCATGCGCTGTGAACCGGTTTTTGCGGCGCGTTCGTCCGCAACTTCTGGTGATTATGGAGACGGAGTTATGGCCAAACCTGATTCATTGTTGCCGTCAGCATGGCACACCGGTTGTGGTTGCCAATGCCCGCCTTTCGGAAAAATCGGCTGAGGGCTATCGCAGGTTTAGTGCGCTCACCGCACCCATGTTGGCAATGGTCGATCGGGTGGCGGCCCAGCACGTAGATGATGGTGCACGTTTCCGGTCTCTCGGCCTGTCCGATGAGCAGTTGACCATTACTGGTAATATCAAGTTTGATCTCAGTATTGATGAACCGCTTAAGCAGCGGGCCGGGGAGTTGCGGGCAGAGTGGCGTGGCATAGAAGGCCGGCCTGTCTGGCTGGTTGCCAGTACCCATGCCGGCGAGGAAGAGATTGTGCTCCGGGCATTCAGGCAGTTGTTAACGATTTTTCCATCCCTGTTGTTGGTACTGGTACCCCGCCACCCGGAACGTTTCCAGGATGTTGTACAACTGTGTGAGGGTCACCGTTTCAGGGCAGTAAAGCGCAGCCTTGGTGATGTACCAGGGGAAGGCGATCAAATCCTGCTTGGCGACACCATGGGAGAGTTACTGCTTTTCTTCGGAGCTTGTGACATTGCTTTTGTCGGCGGTAGTCTGGTGCCAGTGGGTGGGCATAACCTGATTGAACCTGCAGCCTGGCAAAAGCCGGTACTTAGCGGACCACACCTGTTTAATTTTTCGGAAGCCTCGCGCTTGCTGCTGGAAGCTGGGGGTATGGCTATTTGTGCGGATGATCAGGCATTGGCGGGAGAGGTGAGGCTTCTGCTGGAATCCCCGGAATCGGCTGAAAGCATGGCCACGGCAGCCAAACAGGTGGCGGACAATAACCGTGGCGCATTACAGCGTTTGCTGGACGTTATTGAACACCAGCTCTCGTCACAGTGATCGCCGGGTCCAGCCAGGCGTTCAGTTCGTAAATATCCTCGGGGCTGAGTTGGCCAGCCACCTCCTTAAGGCGCAACAGGCTGTCAATGTAGTCGTAACGTGCATTGGCGTAATCAGTGCGTGCCTGATAGAGGTTTTGTTGAGCTACCAGGACATCGACAATATTGCGGGTTCCGGCTTCGTAGCCCGCCTGAGTGGCCTCCAGGGCACTGTCCGCAGAGGTAATGGCCTGGCTCCTGGCTTTTACCCGAGCGGTGTTGGTGACCACCGACAGATGCTGGGAGCGTGCCTGCTGAACGGTATTGCGCTGCGTGCCAATAAAAAGCTCATCGGCCTGGACATATTGCTGAAAGGCTTGGCGGCGCTCGGCACTCACCAGACCCCCGGTAAAAATCGGCACAGTCAGGGTCAAACCGATAGCGTGGCCTTCCTGGTCAGTTTCTGACGGGCTGACAAAGAAATTGTTTGTCTGTGTGTCCAGACCGCGGAATTCACTGTCTGTCTGATCGTCGTAGTAGGACAGGTTGCCCGTCAGGGTTGGTGCATGTTCGTATTTTTTTGATTTGGCATTTTCATTCGCCGCATCGCGCTGATATTTGGCGGCCTGCAAACTGAAATTGTTTTGCAGGGCAAACTGTACCCAGTCCTCACGGTTGAGAGGTTCCGGTTGCACTACGGGGAAGTCTGCGACTAGTCCTGCCAAGTGCTGGTGGGGTTCGCCGGTCAGCACGGTCAGACCTTCAAAGGCGATATCCAATGCACCGCGGGTTTCCAGGGTATTCACCCTTGCATTGTCGTAGGCTGCCTGGGCTTCGTGCACATCAGTAATTGGCAGCAATCCCACTTCAAAGCGTTCTTTGGTTTGTTCCAGTTGCCGTTGGATGGCCTTTTCCTGGGCCTGCGCGGTTTCCAGATTTTCCCTGGCGCGGAGCACTTGGAAATAGGCATCTGCGGTGCGCAGAATCAGAGATTGCTGGTCAGCGGCAAACTGTAACCGAGCCTGATCGCTCAGGGCTTTTCCCTGCTGAAAGCTGAACCAGGCGGGAAGGTCAAAGATCGGTTGCGACAGAGTCAGGTAATACCCTCGTGAGTCCGTATCGGTATGTCCTTTGCGGCCAGGTTTAAATGTGGAGTTCAGGGTTGTAGTGCTGGCGCCATTGGTTTCCAGTTCTTCATATTCACCCGTTGCAGTAATCTGGGGAAGTAGCCCGGCCCTGCCAATATTTCTGGCTTCCTGGCCGGCCAGGTAGGCGGCACGGGCTGCGCGAAGTTGGGGGTCGTTATTGACAGCCTGCTCGTAGATTTCCGAGAGGGTGTTGGCCAGCGCCGGAGTGAGGCTTAACGAAGCGGCCAGAAAAATGACAAATTTGCAGAAGCGCATTGACAATCCTTTAGGTCAAAGGGTGGCGAGAGGGTTCGAGTCTAGCAGATTTTGAGGTGCTGGACAGTGACGGGGCCTCTGTGTAGGGTGGCTTTAAAGCTCTCCTTGACACGGCTTCAGCGCTGTCAAAAAAACCGGAATCTGTAACTTGAGATAAGACATGCAACCGCAGCACCAGTTCAATGAAAGTGACGTTGAAGTCCAGGATCGACAAACGGTCTTTCAGGGGTTTTTCAAAATGATTCGGCTGCGCCTACGGCACAAATTGTTTGCCGGTGGATGGTCTGAGCCGATGGATAGGGAGTTGTTCGAGCGCGAACCCTGTGTAGGCGTACTTATTTTCGATCCCAAGCATCGATTGATTGCCCTGACAGAGCAGTTTCGTGTCGGGGTTTTGGGGCAAGGGCAGAACCCCTGGCAGTTCGAGGTGGTCGCCGGTATTTCCGAACCGGGTGAAACGCTCCCGGAAGTGGCACGTCGGGAAGTGATGGAAGAGGCCGGGCTGGAAACTGATAAGCTCATTGCCATGTGTGATTACTGGGTCAGCCCCGGTGGCAGCAACGAGCGGATGCATTTGTTCTGCGCTCTGGTGGATCTGACGGATGCCGGTGGAGTGTTTGGTGTGGCACATGAGTCGGAGGATATCCGTCTGCATGTGTTTCCCGAGCAGCAGGTGTATGAGTGGCTTGATCAGGGGCTACTGAATAATGCGGCGACCACCATCAGCCTGATGTGGCTGCAAATTAATCGACAACGGTTTTTGTGATGGACTATGCTGTTTTCTGTTGTCGATGGGACAACTTGGCAAAATGTGATTTGGTGCGGTGACGGACAAACGAAAAATACGCTACAAAGTCGACCTGAGGGGGTACATGGCAGATTGCGATGCCAATTACTTCCGCTTGATGAAGTTGTTTCCCGAGATGACCCGGGAAGCGGCAGAGCGGAAGGTGGGTTTCAGCCATGACCGCGACCATGAACTGCGCTTTGTGGTTCGCGAGAATACGCCTTATACCACCCTCATCGAGCTTAGCCAGGTGGCCAGTGCCGGGAGTAATACAAACCCCTGGTTTCGGCTGCCGGTGATGAAGTTGCGGTTGTATCATGATGCGCGTGTTGCTGAAGTCGTGTCATGTGATGGTGTCAGGCATGTCAAATCACGTTACGGGTACCCCAACCGCAAAATGTATCAGCAGGATGAGAAGGCGCAGTGGAACCGTTTTCTCGGCGAGTGGCTATCCCATTGCTTGGCGCGGGGATATTACCCCGAGCCCCTGTTTGGCGAAGCTCCCTAACGACCTTTTGGGTCAAGTGTCTGTACGCAGTCGGTATAGGGAGAAGAACATTGTCACTTCATTCACCTGATCATAGAACTATCAAGCTGGTTCAGTTGACAGATTGCCATCTTGGCCAGGATGACCAATTCGTCTTGGCGGGTATCAACACAGCGGAGAGTCTGAAGGCTGTGATGAGTAGACTCCACGGCGAACTTGCAGACTGTGATTTGCTGGCCGTCACCGGCGATATTGCCGCCGATGGCGAGGTTGGTGCCTACCGGCTATTTGAACAAATGCTGCCGACTATTCCCCCGTTGGCCTGGTTGCCGGGGAATCACGATAACTTTGATGTCATGCAGCAGGTCATGAGACAGCCTTTTCAGCGTGTCGTCCAGTTGGGCCGCTGGGTGGCAATATTCCTGGTGAGTGCCGTGCCCGGCCAGGTTGCCGGTAAACTGGCCGCCTCCGAGCTGGCTCTGCTGGAAAAGCTACTTGCCGAGTACAGGAATCATCATGTGGTGTTGTTTGTGCATCATCCGCCAACACCAGTGGATTGCCGCTGGCTCGACAAACAGCGCATAGCAAACCATTCTTCGCTCCACCGCCTGCTGCAGCAGTCGGATAACATTCGTGGCGTATTCAGTGGCCACGTCCACCAGAACTATGTATCTGACTGGGGTGGCGCTCCTGTCTATTCCGCTCCCTCCACCTGCTTTCAGTTTGCCTCTGCCAGCGATGATTTTGAGCTCTGTCGCCAGCCGCCGGGTTATCGCTGGATAAACCTCTATGAGGACGGCTGTATCGAGACGGGTGTGGAATTTATCGATGGGGATAATTGGCAGGTGGACCGGCACTGCGTGGGTTATTAGTATCGATCCACTATCCAGTTTCGGGAAAGCCTGAATCTGCCGGGGAGCAGTTCTTATCCATTACCATATCCCGCTATAATCACTGGCTTCAGTCACAGCGATGAACCGCCTGGTATGGCATTAATTTATATTCACGGGTTCAACAGTTCGCCCGCATCCCTCAAGTCTCGCCAGACTGCAGAGTGGCTTTCCCTCCATTACCCTGACGTTCCCTTTCACTGCCCCCGGTTGAACAATGAGCCGGACAAGGCCATCAGGCAGTTGCAGGCCTTGGTTGAGTCGGCCAAACGGCCGGTTGGCCTGGTGGGGAGTTCCATGGGGGGGTATTACGCAACCTGGTTGGCAGAGCAGTATTCCCTGCGAGCGGTGTTGGTCAACCCGGCGGTGATGCCGTATAAGTTGATGCTTGATTACCTGGGTGAAAATGCCAATTACCATACCGGCGAACGCTACGTGCTCAAACAAAAGCATGTGGACGAAGTTCACCGTCTGGAAGTGAGAACACCTCTACATCGGGACCGCTATTGGGTATTGTTGCAGACTGAAGACGAGGTGCTGGATTATCGACAAGCCGAAGCCAGGTACGACGGATGTCGCATGATCATTGAGCAGGGCGGCGATCACAGCTTCCAGCATTTCGAGCGCTTTCTTCCCGACATTTTTGACTTTTTGCAGTTGTCACCGGAGATCCATGAATAACTATACCGCAGAAGATATTGAAGTCCTCACTGGGCTCGACCCGGTTCGCAAGAGGCCGGGTATGTACACGGATACGGCGCGTCCCAACCACCTGGCCCAAGAGGTGATCGATAACAGCGTCGACGAGGCCCTCGCGGGTCATGCCAGTAAAATTGATGTGGTGCTGTACAAGGATGGTTCGTTGTCCGTCTGTGACAATGGGCGAGGCATGCCGGTGGATATTCACCCAGAACAGGGGCTGCCCGGCGTGGAGGTAATCCTTTCCACCCTGCATGCGGGGGGCAAGTTTTCCAATAAAAACTACCAGTTTTCCGGCGGTCTGCATGGCGTCGGTGTGTCTGTGGTCAATGCGCTTTCCAGCAAGCTGGAAGTGACTATCCGGCGCGGCGGCAGTGTCTACCGCATGGGTTTTTCCGGCGGCAATAAAGTGACTGAGCTGGCAGTGGTGGACAGCTGTGGCCAGCGCAATACCGGCACTGAGCTGCGTTTTCTCCCCGATCCGAAATACTTTGATACGGTCAAATATTCCGTTTCACGGCTGAAGCATGTGTTGCGCGCCAAGGCAGTGCTTTGCGCTGGCCTGGAGGTGACGTTCAAGGATGAGGCCAGTGGCGAAACCGAGAACTGGTGTTACGAAGACGGGCTGGCAGATTATCTTTGCAGCACAACGACCGGTTGGGAGCTTTTGCCCGCGACGCCGTTTGTTGGCAGCTTTGCCGCGGAAACCGAAGCAGTGGATTGGGCCCTGCAATGGTTGCCAGAGGGTGGAGATTTAACCCAGGAAAGTTATGTCAACCTGATCCCTACGCCCCAGGGAGGCACCCACGTCAACGGACTACGCACCGGGCTGCTGGAAGCCATGCGTGAATTTTGCGAGTTCAGAAACCTGTTGCCCCGGGGTGTCAAGCTGACGCCCGATGATATCTGGGATAAATGCTGTTTTGTGCTTTCCTCCAAGCTGACAGACCCCCAGTTTTCAGGGCAGACCAAGGAGCGTCTTTCCTCCAGGGAAGCCGCGGCCTTTGTATCCGGGGTGGTCAAAGATGCCTTCAGTCTCTGGCTAAACCAGCACACCGAGGATGCCGAACGACTGGCAGAGCTTTGTATTAACAATGCCCAGCGTCGGTTGCGCGCCAGTAAAAAAGTGGCGCGGAAAAAGGTCACTTCAGGACCGGCGCTGCCCGGTAAATTGGCAGACTGTTCCAGCGATAGCCCTGAACTGGGCGAATTGTTTTTGGTGGAAGGTGATTCGGCAGGAGGCTCTGCCAAGCAGGCCCGTAACCGGGAAAACCAGGCCATCATGCCGTTGCGCGGCAAAATTCTGAACACCTGGGAAGTGGACAGCCAGGAAATTCTCGCCTCCCAGGAGGTGCACGATATTTCCGTAGCGCTCGGAATTGATCCCGGTAGCGATGAGCTGGACGGCTTGCGCTACCACAAAATCTGTATTCTGGCCGATGCAGACTCGGATGGTCTGCACATTGCCACGCTGTTATGTGCGCTGTTTGTCAGGCACTTCAGGCCTCTGGTCAGCGCTGGTCATGTGTATGTGGCCATGCCGCCGCTGTATCGCATTGATGTGGGTAAAGACGTCTACTACGCCCTGGATGAAGGCGAGAAACAGGGCGTTCTCGATCGTATCGAGGCCGAGAACAAGCGGGGCAAAGTCAATGTGCAGCGCTTCAAGGGGCTGGGGGAAATGAACCCCATACAGCTTCGGGAAACCACCATGGACCCGGACACCCGCCGCCTTGTTCAGCTCACTATCGAGGCGGGTGATGACACCAATAGCCTGCTCGATATGTTGCTGGCGAAAAAGCGCGCAGGGGACCGCAAGGAATGGTTGCAACAGCGCGGTAATCTTGCGGATGTTTAGGGACGTCCAGTGGGCATGCTGATAGATCGGTACTATCAGGGTGAAGACCAGGCTGAATGGCCAACAGTGCACGGAGTGAATTCATGAAAGTTGTTTCAAGAGTCGCCAAGTATCTGGTCATCAGCCTGCTTGTTCTGCTCGTAGTGGTCATTACGCTGCTGCCATTTGTGGTGCGCTGGCAGGCGGAAACCTGGCTGAACAGGCAGGGCCTCGAAGCGTCCATTGGCTATATCAGTATCCGGCCCGTTCTGGGTTCCATACAAATTAACGACGTGCAGGTGCGTGCTGCCAATGGTGAACAATTGGCGGTGAATGAGCTGCACGTCAATATTGCCTGGCGGCCATTGAGTGATCAGTGGCTCCTGATTGAGGAGCTGAAACTGGACACCCTGGCGTTCGATCTGGTTCAGGGCCCAGGCATGCTGCGTATCGGTGGAATCTCTATTCCGCCAGGTGATGGTCCCGATGCCGTGGCAGAAGAAGAAACGAATAGTTCGGGGGGCGGCATTGACAGAATATCCCTCGAACAGCTCAGCCTGAACAATCTGGATATCTGTTATTCCCGTGTCGATGCGGCAAATCTAACGTTGGCGAATCAATGTGCCCATCTCGGCGAGCTAACACACACCGGTGAACTGGACCTCAAGTTGGGGGAGGACGGCGCACTGTTGGTACCGGGAATCCATTTGCAGGAGCTGCGCTGGTATGACCGTCTGCAGCCGCTTTCACTGCTTGCCATCGACTCTGTCAGCTTGGTCAATTTGGTCAGCCCCGATATGCGTCTGTGGCACCTGGATAACCTGGCCGTTGAAAGTATCTCGCTGTTACCGGAAACAGACCGGGCGTTACAACTGGACAGGGCAGAACTGCAGGTGCTGTCAGCTTCTGACAATATCTCGGTGGAGAAACTGTTGCTGGGAGAGTTATCGGCGCAGTTACAGTTGAGCCAGGAAGGGCAACTGACGTTTGCGCCAGCGATCATGGAAAGAGTGACTGCTTTGTCTGACACCCCGGCCAAAGATCAGTCTGAAGCAGAGCCTGTCAAGTCTACCCCTGTCGCTTTAAGGCAGTTTTCCCTGGGGCATGTTGCTGTTGCTACTGACCGTTCATTGCTGGCGATGTCAGGGTTTAACTTACAGGGACTTGGCCTGGATGGTGCGGAGGTGTCACTGGAGGGCTTGCAACTGGCCAAAATGGTGGTGTTGCCCGGGGCTGACAAAAGTGCCCTGTCTCTGTCACAGCTGGATGTGGTGGGGCTGACGGTTGGTGAAAAGATTGAGCTGGACAGTATTGCGTTAGGCGATACACAGCTTCATTTGCAGACGCTGGACAACGGACAACTGGCATTCGCTCCGACACTCATGGCACAACTGATTCCCGAGAGCTCGTCAGAAGCTTCGACTGGCGATGCCGAAGTAGAGGTCTCGCCGACACCCCAAAAAACATTTTCTTTGGGAGGCCTGAAAACATCACAACTGCAGATTATGGCGGAGCAGGAGCTGCTGTCTTTGGATGCCCTGACCTTGCAGAGCCTGACTGCTGGTGCCGATGTTGTTGGTCTGGAAAGTTTCCGTGTCGACAAGCTGGCAATTATGGCGCCCGCTTCTGAGGTGGAGGGTGTCGAGCACTATGTGCGAATACCGGCTGTATCCCTCAAAGGTCTGTCAAAATCGCCGTCGGTACTGGCTCTGGCACAACTGGAAATTATTGATCCGGACATCTTTCTGCATCGTGATAGCGATGGCCAATTGGTGATGCTCGAAGAATTAAATCGATTTATCGGTAAGGCAGCCGGAGAAGCTCCTGATGAACCCGGTGAGAGCTCTCCGTCGGACGGTGGTGATCCCCCCATGCAACTGCAAATCGGTGAAGTCCTGATTGGCCAACAGGGGCAGGTTCGGGTTCTGGATGAAAGTGTTTCGCCAGCATTGTCTCAACAGTTTTCAAAGCTGGGCCTGTCCATCCAGCATCTGGATGCCACCCGTCCCGATAAGGGGGCAACCCTCAACTTTAACCTCGGGGTTAACCGTTTTGGTTATTTGAAGCTGGCAGGTGATCTCGCCCCCTTTGGCGACCACCTTAATACAAGCATTGATGGCGAACTCCACGGGGTTGATGTCCGTAATCTGTCCGGTTACGCCGGGAAGTTCATCGGTTATCACCTGGATAATGGCTCGATGGATGCGGACATCGACTTGGCCGTGAGGGAAGATGAAATTGACGCCGAGATTACAACCCGGTTTCATGAGCTGAAAGTCTCGCCCTTGAAAAAGAACGAACTGCCGGAGGGAGCAGAGGAGTTGGGCGTGCCTCTGGAGTTTGCGCTTTCACTGTTGCGAGACAATGACGGTACGATTGAGTTGAAGCTGCCCATAGGCGGCAACATCAACGCACCAGAGTTTTCTCTCAGCAAGATTATCAACAAGGTGTTGTTCAAAGTTATCGCCGAAAGCGTGGTCAACTATTACCTGCCATTCGGGTTGTTGGCAAAATCGTTAATCGGGGACAGCCTCGCCAACCTGGCATTTCAGCCGGTGCCCTTTGCTCCAGGCATGGCGGCTCTGGATGATCCCGCCCATGAAAACCTCAACAAAACTGCGCAAATGCTAAAGGCCCGACAGCAGCTGCATCTTCTGTTTTGCGCACCTTCCACACGCCAGGACTGGATGAGTGTCTATGCTCCGGACGGCGCCAAAAATGCCGATAAAGCGGAGCAGAAGGATACAAACAAAAATACACAGGAAGAGGTAGCAGCGTCCGAGCCAGTCATCACTCCCGAACAGGTAACGGCCATGAAACAGTTGGCGGATCAGCGTACCGAGGTTGCCAAGGCCTATCTGGTGGATGCGGGGGTGAAGCCAGGGCAGATGATTCTGTGCACAGGTGCATTTGAGAAAGCGCTCGATAAGCCCCCGGCGATGACCATTTCCATCGGGCAATAATCAGTAAACAGACGGACAAGTACATTTATGACAGACACCACGCCCATAAACCCCGCAATAGAGCAGGTTGCGTTGCGCAACTATGCGGAAAAGGCCTACCTGGACTATTCCATGTACGTGATCCTTGACCGTGCACTGCCGCATATTGGCGATGGTCTGAAGCCAGTGCAGCGACGGATTGTCTATGCCATGAGCGAGCTGGGTTTGAAATCCACCGCCAAATACAAAAAGTCAGCGCGCACGGTGGGGGATGTGATCGGCAAGTTCCACCCCCACGGCGACAGCGCAGCCTATGAAGCCATGGTATTGATGGCACAGCCATTTTCCTATCGCTACCCATTAATTGACGGGCAGGGTAACTGGGGGTCGGCAGATGACCCGAAATCCTTTGCCGCTATGCGTTATACCGAATCGAAGCTGGCGCGCTTTGCTGAAGTCCTTTTATCTGAACTTGGACAGGGGACGGTCGACTGGAAGCCGAACTTCGATGGCACCATGGATGAGCCGGAAATTTTGCCAGCCAGGGCGCCCCATGTTTTGCTGAATGGCACCACCGGTATTGCGGTGGGGATGGCTACAGATATACCACCGCACAATCTGCGGGAAGTGATCAGTGCCTGTGTGCGTCTGCTGGATGAGCCGAAAGCCACCGTGGCCCAGCTCTGTGAGCATATCCAGGGGCCGGACTATCCCACAGAAGCAGAAATTATTACGCCCCGTGATGACATTCTGAAAACCTATGAAACGGGTCGGGGTAGCCTCAAAATGAGGGCGGTGTGGCAGCGGGAGGATGGCGATATCATCGTTACCGGGTTGCCGTATCAGGTTTCCGGGGCCCGGGTGCTGGAGCAGATTGCGGCCCAGATGCAGGCCAAAAAACTGCCGATGGTGGCGGACCTGCGAGATGAGTCCGACCACGAGAATCCGACCCGGTTGGTCATCGTGCCGCGCTCCAATCGCATTGATGTCGATGGCCTGATGAACCACCTGTTTGCCACCACTGATCTGGAAAAGAATTACCGGATCAATCTCAACATGATCGGCATTGACGGTCGTCCGGAGGTCAAGCCACTCAACACCATTCTCAGCGAGTGGCTCAGTTTCCGCACGGCTACCGTGCGGCGGCGGCTACAGTATCGGCTGGATAAAGTGGATCACCGCCTGCACCTTTTGGAGGGCTTGCTGATCGCTTTCCTGAATATTGATGAAGTGATCCGCATCATCCGCAATGAAGACGAACCAAAGCCCGTACTGATCAAACGTTTTGCCCTCAGCGACGTGCAGGCAGAATACATCCTTGATACCAAGTTGCGGCAACTGGCGCGCCTGGAAGAAGTACGTATTCGTGCTGAGCAGGAAGAGTTGGCTGCAGAAAAAGCCGAACTGGAAAAAATTCTCGGTTCGGCAAACCGCTTGAAAACCCTGATACGGAAGGAGCTGATGGCGGTGGCTGAGGATTTCGGTGACGCGCGCCTGTCGCCCCTCGCCAGCCGTGAAGAAGCCAGGGCGTTCTCTGAAACAGAGCTGATGGTGTCCGAAGCGGTGACCGTTGTCCTGTCCGAGAAAGGCTGGATTCGGGCGGCAAAAGGCCATGATATTGACCCGGGCTCGTTGAGTTATAAATCCGGTGACCATTATCTTTGCTCGGCCAAGGGTCGCAGTAACCAGAATGCCATCCTGCTGGATTCAACCGGGCGAACCTATGCACTTTCCGCCCATAGTCTGCCCTCCGCCCGAGGACAGGGAGAACCTGTGACCGGGCGGCTCAATGCGCCGTCAGGGGCAAACTTTGTTGGTGTGTTGATGGGAGATGACACTCAGCCAGTGCTGATGGCAACGGATGCCGGTTACGGTTTTGTGGCCACGCTGGCAGACCTGCAAAGTAAAAACCGGGCAGGCAAAAATGCGCTGTCCATTCCCAAGGGTGCGCGTGTTCTACCACCGGTGAGAATTGCCGAAGCAGAAGGCAGTCTGGTGGTTGCCGTGAGCAACGAAGGGCGTATGTTGGTCTTCCCTCTGGATGAACTGCCCCGGCTTGCACGGGGTAAAGGCAACAAAATTATCAATATTCCCTCCTCACGGGTGCAAAGCCGCGAGGAGTTTATGATAGGTATTGCCGTGGTGACGGCTCAGCAACAACTGCTAGTGCATTCGGGCAAGCGTTACCTCAACCTGAAGTCGGCGGACCTTGAACACTACCGGGGTGAACGGGGCCGTCGGGGCAACAAGTTGCCAAGAGGTTTTCAGAAAGTAGATCGCGTAGAAGTGGTCGGCATGGATTAATCCAGTCACTTCTCTTTTAGAGTAAACAGATTAAATTTGTTTACCTAAAAAAGGCTTTTCACTATATTGAAACGCACTCTGCCCTAATATGCAGACCATACACAATGACCGTGAGGATAAACGGATGGATAACAAAGTACTTTTGATCATTGCTTCGCTGCTGTTGCCACCACTGGCTGTTTTTCTGAAGAAGGGTGCTGGTAAGGACCTCGTCATCAATATCATCCTGTGCCTGTTCTTCTATGTGCCAGGTATCATTCACGCGCTTTGGGTTACCCTGAACTAATGAAATAAATTCATCATCTTTTCACCTGGCTCACTGATGAGACAGGTGTTTATACAGTCGTTATCTAAGGAGGAAATAATGGAAACACTAGGAAACATGATTTTGTATTACGGCTTCAAGGTGTTGATGGCAATTGTCATCCTTGTTGTTGGTAAATACGTGGCCAAATGGTTGAGCAAAACCGTTGAAACCATGATGCGTAAAAAGGAAGTGGATGTTGCTATTCAACATTTCGTTTCTGCCCTCGTTTATTACGCACTGCTGGTGTTTGTGGTAATTGCCGCACTGGGTCAGGTGGGAATTCAAACGGCTTCATTTATCGCAGTTATCGGTGCCGCGGGTCTGGCCGTTGGCCTGGCTCTGCAGGGTTCACTGGCCAACTTTGCCGCTGGCGTGTTGATACTGATGTTCAAGCCCTTCCGTGTGGGTGATTTTGTTGAAGTGGCTGGCGTTTCAGGAGCCGTTTCCAAAATCCTGGTGTTTACCACCGAGCTGAACACCGGTGACAACAAACGTGTGATCATCCCCAATGGTCAGGTAATGGGCGGAACAATCACCAACTTTTCTGCCAACGATACCCGTCGGGTGGATCTCGTCATGGGTATCAGCTACGGCGATGACATCGATAAAGCCAAAGCCGTCCTTCAGGAAGTGGTCAGCGCCGATGAACGTGTGTTGCAAGAGCCTGCGCCGACCATCGCCGTGGTCGAACTGGCAGATAGTAGTGTGAACTTTGTCGTTCGTCCTTGGGTGAACAAGGCAGACTACTGGGGTGTGTATTTCGGACTCACCGAAGCGGTTAAAAAGCGTTTCGATCAGGAAGGTATTTCCATCCCCTTCCCGCAGACCGATGTTCACCTGCACAAGGTGGCCGACAATACCTAGTTGTTATCATCAAAAAGGCCCCGTTAGGGGCCTTTTTATTGGACTAATATAACTAAAGCAAAGGGGACTTTTTATGGGTGTTATTTCCTGGATTATTCTTGGCCTCATCGCAGGCATGCTGGCGAAATGGATTATGCCTGGCAAAGATGGTGGCGGCTTCATCATGACAGCGCTACTCGGCATTGCGGGCGCTTTTGTTGGTGGCTGGGTGGGCTCAATCCTGGGGTTTGGAACCATGGGTGGCTTCAGCCTGGGTAGTATTGCCACGGCTACCGTCGGTGCGATTCTGATCCTGTTGGTATACCGTCAGATCAAGGGATCGGGTTCAACAGAGTGATACTCTAAATAGCGAATTGTCTTAACATCAGGAGGTGGAAAGATGAAGGTTATCAAATCAATACTGGTTCTGAGCCTGCTTGTGTTCGGGTTCTCATCGCCGGGTTTTGCCAAGCAGGATGGAGGCAGCGGCAAGGGTGCCATGAAAGAGAACGCCCCCATGATGAAAGACCGTGACCACAGCCGCGACATGAAGATGGACCGGGAAATGCGTGAGGAACACCAGCGCAAGATGGACAAGGGCATGGAAGATCATGAACCCATTCGCGACCGCGAAAAGGAAATGAAGCAAGATAGGGAGATGAAAGAAGAGCGGGAAATGAAAAAGGATATGGAAAAACAGCGCGAAATGAAGTCCGAACAGGAGCGTAAGGAACTGGGCCAGGGATCTGAGCAAGGTCAGGAAATGCGCGAAGAGCATAGCCGCAAGTGGTGGCGCTTCTGGGAGTGAGCCGGCCTCAATGATTAAAAAACGCAGCCAATGGCTGCGTTTTTTAATGTCTTACCCTCAGCAACCCGACGATTACCTTTTACATTTCCTATTGCATATAACGCCGCCAGCACAGGCCGGAGCACGCAGTGCGGAGGTCCAGCCCCGCAGGGGCGATTGTGCCTGGCCTTGTTAACTTTTTTTCTAGCCTAACCACTGAAATTCGCCCTCGATTTCTTTTGCAATAGCATAGGCGCCCGTATGGTAGTCAATGCAATAATAATACTGCTTCTCCGCTGCTGAAATAATTTGCTGATATTCAGGATTATTTTTGCAAAGTGCCTCCACGACCTTTTTTGAGCGAGCAATACCTGCTTTTGCCATATCAGCATTTACTTGTGATGGATTAGTAAAATCTGAATATGAGTTTATATCTAACCCACCTTCTCGATTCTTCTGGAGTAGAACATTCTCATAGACGATCGAATTACCCTCCTGAAACCCTTCAAATGCAATTTCGATTCTTTGATCACCCTTCTTTAGTTCGGTAATATTCATATACAGTTAACGCCGCGTTCACCGGCTTGTTCGGTGTAAGGCATTGTTAGGGCTAGGTTTGATCAGCCACAATGCAGCCCCAAATGATAAAACTAAAGTGAATCCGACGGACAAAGCAATAAAGTGTACAAACTGCTCAGGCAGCCCGAACACAAAAGGTAACATAAAAACTCCGGGGACTAAGAGCACTGGGCCAAACATAGACATTGGTATAGGGGAAGGAAATAGGGCTAAAGCGGCCAAGAGCACAAAAATACAGCGCCTGCCATTTGTGTTTATGGAAAATCTTGATGTTACCTTTCTTATCAAAAGCCAACCTGGGACGATAATGACTACCGCATATATTAGAAAACTCAACGCTATTAATGCGAAGTAACCCGCTTTTTCTTTCAGCGGCGGTGGAGGATGTTGCTTGTTAAATTCCTCTGGGCTTACAACGGGGCGAGCAGCCTTTACATCTTCAGGTGTTTCCGGAAGATGAACTAACCCACGATTAGAGAATTCGTCCTTTAACTGGTAGTAAAGAGCGATTCCTTCTTTTGAGAATTGTCCTTTATCATGCTCATAGAAGCTCAAACGGACATAGCTCAGATTTCCCGATTGATATAGAACCCCATAAAAGACTTCGAAATCGCCTTTACTATATCTGCGCTCTTGCCTTTTTTCAGCCAATCTATCCGGCTCAAGTATTGGCTTCCACGTTTCCCAATCGTTTTCTTTCAAGCTGAAGCCTAGAGATGTTAAGGCGAGATCAATATTTTCTAACACAGCTAGCTTTTGTTGGTCGTTGACCGCCTCAATCTTATAGTTTGCGTGGGGCACGGTGATGCTTTTTGTTGCCATGATGCAGCCTTGCAAAAATAGGCAAGAGATTGCTAATAGAAGGTATTTATTTGGCACTCCGCCCCCATTGCCCTAACGCCGGTAGCAAAGGCGAGCGTTAGCGAGTCCAGCCCGCGCTTTTTGCGGGCGATTTTGCCTACCCTTGTTAAGTGTTTTACTCGGTAGCATTGCTGCTTACTGATGATTCACTATTTTGACTTGAATAATATTGAAGCACCCCGGTTGTTGCAGCGACAATAGCAACAACCAGAGTCGCTATAGCAATACGCCAGTTGTTTCTTTGCCGCTTATCATCGAGTATTCCCTTCGCGTGTGAATATGCTCCTCGCCATTGAAGAACAATCGGGCTTTCCTCGCTGTTATGCTTAGGAAAGTGCTTTGATAGCAACGATAAGAATTCTCGGAGTTCTTTCTTACTTGCAGACAAAAGCTCAGGATCATGTGCATATTGCATCACTTCCTTTTGCTGATCTCTAGTCGCCTCATAGGTAAACTTTTTCACGCTATCTCCTGACACTTAACGCCTTGCTAAGGGGCGGCTGAAGCTACGCGTAAGCCGTCCCGCGGAGGCCGCGTCTTTTGCGGCCGGAGTGTACTTGAGCGACTTGTTATGAGTGCTGGCCAAGTACAGCAAATGTTGTTGATAACAAAAGCCCTAAAACTGCTAGTTTTACAAACAACCAGAGCAGACCAACTGCTTTTTTCCGTTGCTCAATACCCGTTTCAGTATATGCCGAGTTTGGCATAGCCATATACCAGTAAGCATTTAGTAACCCACTTGGTTTTACTATATGGGGATATAAATGCTTCTTTAACGAAATAAAGAGCCAGACTGCATAACCCCAGCAAATTGCAGCTCCAAAATATGGGGTCATCACTAGATACTCAACAATTTCCATTTGTGGTTCCGTAGCTAAATCTGGGACTACTCATAATGCCTTGCACACGGGCCGGAACGCAGCGGCGAAGCCGCGGAGTGGAGGTCCGAGCCCATCTTGCTGGGCTGCTTTACGTGGTGCAATTTGTTATGAGTTTCTAGCGGACTCAAGACTGGTTGCGAATTTTGATAGCAGCTCATATTCCTTGCCTGATTTATTCGGATATTTATTCGTATCGCTCTGAGCCTGCTGTATGGCAGACACTACCATATTTATTTCACCTAGAGTCCACTTTCTCTCGAAGCTTGTTCGAGGCACCCTTGAGATCGATTTTTCACACAGCGATAACAGCTCGCTACAACCTTCGAAATACACAGCATTCCCACAAATTACGTCTGAGATTTCGCCTGGAATTTGCACTCTAAATTTCTTGACTCTCATCTCTTAAGACTCATAACGCTTCGCTTGAGGGGCGCGGCACTCCGAGGCCGGAGAAAAGCGCCGAGCGTTCACCGCGTCCCGCTCGAAGCGATTGTTAGGCCCATTTGACACAGGAGACAGAGAATGAACGTGAAGTACGGAAAAGGCAAAACGGAGTACGGCCCCGGCGTGAGCATTGAACTGACCGGCGCAGAAGTGGCTACGGCAATCAGCGCTTTCCTTGTGGCTCACGGCGTCCATGTATCTGGTCCGCGCACCATTACGGTGAACGGCGAATTGTGCGAAACAGGGCATGTCTATGTCGATCCATACGGGTTCGTTATTGCTGACGGAGAGAAGTGGGACGGGAGTGGGCCTAACGCCCAAAGCAGCGGTTTATCCGCTGCCTTTGATTGTTATGTGAATTAAAGATAGTGGCGAAACACAAGATCAGGACATCCCCTATGGCACGACAAACCAATTTTTCGGCCTATTTCAATATTAAATTGTTGCAGTGTGGACTTATGGTAGTTATCGAAACAGTTGCAACAGTATTTATGCGCGCTCTCAAGTTCTCCCATGCAGGTGTTTTCTACATAAGCAAAAACGCCAGGGGAGATTTCGCGTCTCGTGTAACTGTTTCTCTCAGCTTCCCAATTCTTGAGGCGCATACATTCCTGTTCAAGTTCGCTTACTCTTTGAGAAAGCGCAGACTGGACATTTTGAGAAGCCATAATTTCAGATTGGGCGTCAATGATGGAGCTGTTGAACTTGATAACTGCTTCTTGCAGCTTTGTAGAATCTCTAATATCTACAAGGCTTTTCCCGATCTTAAGCGCGAGGCTAAGAGAAGAAAGTGCTTGAGGTAAGTGTTCAATCATGGGGATGCCCTCTTCACATAACAGTCTGTTAATGAGGCCTTCGGCCTCATAATAATTATTAAAAGGCGGCCGCTGTAATATATTAGGCTGGCGGTCATGCTGTATTTAACCTTTTGTTATTTCACCTGTTTTGTATCTTCTGTGGGCGGAGCTTGCTATTACAGTGGTCTTCAAAGGTTCGATTGCCATTGTTTTTGCTAAAAAAGTGGTAGACGGGTTTATATAGCTGGTGTGTTTGAAAGGAAGTGCGATCATGCGGCGTTACCGTTCCCTGGTTCCGTTGGAGTTCCTGCGGGCCAGGTGCCTAAGGTCGCCGCAGGGTTTCGTGCTTCACTCGATTAAACGCGATATCCCTTTTTATGGCAAGGCAGCCCCGGAGTGGCTGACTGGGGTCGATGTTGGTAGCTTTTGACGCGGGCCAGTGGGCGAACCCGGAATGGGGCAGGCAGGGCTGTGATCAGCGATTGCGGTGGAAGCGCCGGAATTAAAGGGGTCAAATTAAAAAGGGCAGGTCAAATTAAAGGGGGCAGAGGCATTCAATTCCTATCAGCATGAAAAGTCCGGCACGTGACGAACGACATTATCCACGCCATGGGTATTTCTTTATACTGCCCCAAACAATAAACCCGGCTAAGCCACGGAGAGCGATAGCATTGGGCGACCGATATAACACATTCGAAGTGCAAGCATGCAGATGGTAAAGGCATGCAGACGATAAAGAGCCGTGTATATGGCTGGCTGGGCAGTCTGCGTGCACTGGCGGTGCTCTGGTGTCTAGTTGCGCTGGGTATTATTCCTGCCATTATCACCGGCCATATTTCACCCTTGTCCGGTTTTGGCCCAGGCTTTGGTCTTACAGTTGAAAAGCTGCAGTTTCTTCCCCGCCTCTATTGCTTGTTAGTGCTGTTGTTCGGCACGTTAATTTGCTCGGTTCAACGTCGTTATCTGTTACTACCCTTGCTGCTGCCCTGGCTAACATTGAGCATTTACACACCACAGCAGCTTACCTTCCAGTTACCAACAACCTGGCAGGGGCAAGATACACTCTACGAAAACCAGAAAGCGGTGAAGGCCAGCGAACAAGCCCCCAGTCTCGAGACCATTCGCGAAAATTTTTACGCGATCAAACATGGTGACACGGGTATCATCGACTTTGATTGGCAGGCACTTGAGAATGAAATCAACGGTTTTACCGTAGCTGACGAGACAGATATCGAAGAAGCCAACGAGTCAGAAGAAATAGCAGCTGAAAATCAGCAACGCGAAAGCCCAGCCAAACAAATCGCAACACTCAACGCACTGATCGACAAGGCTAATAAGCAACTCAGCCGAATTGATGCCGCTATTTCAGCAGCCACCATACTGTCGAGTTTTAGTTTCGGCTTTACCAACCAGGCGCTCATCGACAAATTAGAGGACAGTAAACACAACGTCACAGGCCAGCGTGATGAGCTGCAAGCGCAACTCAACACTTTGAGTGTTCAATTGACTCCGGACAACCTCGATTTACGTGATCTCGATGCCCGCGTCTCTACCTATTTATGGGCCAGCAAGGCCTACCACCACTGGCAAATATCACAGGTCTATAAAGGCCTTTGCCTGGCTGTACTGCTGGTTTTGCTTTGGCAATTTTCGCTTGGCTCATGGCTCTATGTATCCACGTTGGCAACAGCCTTAGGTGGCACTTTTTTCCTGACTGAAGCGCTGCCAGCCTACCAGCTCTGGCTGGTACTGCAGTTTGTCATCATGTCACTGCTGATTCGCATTGCTTATCTGGTATTTGTCGAAAACGTACCGATGCTGCGACGGCAGTCACGCCAGTTTCTGCTGCAAACGGCGCGCAAAACCCTGCTGTATTACCTGCCCTTTATCGTGCTGATCGTGCTGGGTTTTGTGGTCACGGCTAAATTCAATCTGCTTATCGACAACCAGCTCTATGGCCTTCAGATCATTGAGGATGCCAACCCGGATCGAACAAAATCACGCCGCTACAACATTGATCTGGCGATCAACCACTATTTTGCCAAAGCCGAAGCGGATGCATTTAGCACCATTGATAACATTCCAGACGATGCGGGAGCCGAAGAAGTCGCTCGCCAAACCCTGGCGCTTTACGATGGCATTTTTTACCAAGAGCTGCCGGATTACGACGAAGACCTGAGGCCGCCTTCATGCGATGGCTTTTTACCCTGGGTATTCAAAACAGCCCAGTGCGGGGAACGTTCGATCAAACAACCCTTGAACGAAGAATACCAATCCGAACAACGGTCGCATCGACACAGTCTGCAACAAAGTACTGCTAACTATACTCATTTGGCAGAGCAGGGCACTGCCAAAATTAAACAACTGGCCAAGGCCGACCTCAGCAGCCATTTCCTCACCTTCAAACAAGCCATCAAAAAACAACTGGCGCTGCTGTATTTTGTCATCGATTTCTACACCTGGCTGTCGCTGCTGCTGCTTATCCTCTTTACCCTTAAAAGCCTGATGTATATCTTTGCCCGCATCTTCTTTGCCACCCATCCTGATGCCCAACGCTGCATTCAGTTTGAGCCATGCCTGCAACCGGGGCATCAAGGCAGAGTTTGGGAAGTATCCAGCCAATTGAATCTCACCAGCGATTTGGGCGAGTGCCTGTTTATCAATAAAGGTTTTGACTTTGCCAATGCGCCGCCGGATGAAGTCACTCCCCAGCCATACAAAGCCTTCTTCTCGCGTTTTCGTTATGGCGCCTGGCACATGAACCGTATCTGGACTCGGGCAGCGGATTCCGATGCTGTCCCCTACCGGCGCATTCCGGCCGACGAACGTATTCTTGGTTGGACCTTAAAACCCGGCGACTCGGTGATTTTCCCCTGGAAGCATTTTGTCGGGATGAATGAGCAGATCAAACTGCGCAGCCAATATAGCTGGCAATTATCGTCACTGGTATTTGGTCGCATGTTTTTTGTCGTTGCCTCGGTTCCATCCGATGCAGCCAGCGATGGCACACTGCTACTCAACGCACGTGGCAGTGATGGCATTGATCCCAACAGCAGCCCCAGCAACAGCCCGGATCAACTGCTCGCCTGGCAAACCACGACCCGATTTGAACTGCACGCCAACCTCAGCTTCCGTAATGTGTATCGCAGTGGCGTTCAAATCAGAGCAACAAAAGCAGACCTCGCCATCATGCACCTAAACGATAAACGCCAACGCTCTGGCGCCGCCCAGTTCATTAAGTATTTTGTGATGCCGGTGTAGGTCATTGGAATAGCTAATGATGAGACAGAAATTAACGCTGATCGCTTTTATCCTAATCGCCGCGGCCCTCTTTCTCCTCTGGAGCAACCTCAGCTCGCGGATGCTTGCCGTTGAATCCGATACCGGCAGCTATCTCTTTACTGACAATGACGATGATTTGCCAGGCTCAATCACTTCATCAGACAACACCGATTTATCAGCGCTGCAAGCCCAGCTTAACGCCCTACAGCAAACCCAGCGCGAAACTTTAAACGCTATCAACCAGCTTGCACTGCGAGTAGAGCAACTGGAAGCGCAGGGCCGTTTGGGACTAAGCCGTCAAACCATCTATTTTGATCACGACACCAGCCAACTCAGCCGGTCTGAAAAAGACAAGATCGACACAATACTTCAAGCAACCAGTGACCAGGCCTTTATATCCCTGCTCGGCCAATCCGACAGCACCGGCGATGAAAACTACAACCACCTGCTGTCACTTCGCCGTGCCGCTGCTGTAAAAGCCTATATGGAAGAATCGCTAAAAACAGCAGGCAGAAATAACAACCTGCTCATCACCATCGACGGCACAGGCGAAGCCACCTCAACCGATGCGGATAATATCGACGGTATCAATAACCGGGTCGTTGAGATTTTGGTGTTTGAGTAGCTAGAGGTTGGGCTCAGCGGTGCGAGCACGATAGCGACTGCGCCGTTGCAAGGCATTGTTAGCGCCTTACTTTTGAGCCATGACTTAGATTCAGTATTTGGATAGAAGCTTCGGATTTTTAACGCGCGTTTTCAGACAATGCCTTTGCGCTTGGAGTCCGTTTCTTCTTTGTCACACTCACTCGATTCTGACCATCACCCTGTAGCTTTCCCTCACGATACTCCTTCCGCCAGAGGGATAACATAAAGGGGTGAATATCCAGACCCTCGGCAACCTGTTTGACTTGAATCCCTTCCTTTAACGAAAGCTTGACGGCCTTAACTTTAAAATCTTTTGAATACTCCCAGGTTTTTCTGGGCTGAGTGTATTTTGGCATTCCGCCAACCTCCTGAGTTATCAGAAGGTATCCATCAAAGCGGGGGAACTACAATTCCTGCTGCCTGCTTTTGTCAGGTATTAAGAACATGCCCTAACTGAATTTTGCTCAAATTATTCCAATACTTCAATTTCAGAGAAAAAGCATTTAGCTTGGTCGGGGCGTGTGTAATACTGGATTTTGCTAAGTTTCAAAGTCGTTTTTCTGGGAATGACTCTGGGTGAGTTTCTTAATGTGGTTCGAATCTGCTGAGCATTTTCAGGGTTGATTCTTGCTTCTCCCATACAGTGATTTGCCCAGTCTTTATTGCCCGGGACATCAATGATATACGACATGCCTCGGCCTTGGCGCATATAGATGCCAGTTACATCTGACATCCAGGCAAAGCCATCTATTAACGGTCCTTCACTTTTCTGTTTGATTGCTGATCCGGGAAACTGCTGACCATGTTCGGCAATGCATTGTTGGGTTTTATCTTCGGCATCAGCCGCGGCTTTCTTTCTTGCGATGACAGCCTGCTTGCAGATGGTTTCACATGCCTGCTGCGCTGTTTTGCATTGTGCATAAGCCTTCCGTAATTCCACATTAAAGAGGTCTGCATGCGCTGTGCTGATGCTGGCTAAGAGTAATGTGGTGCTGATTGTTAAAATATTGTGTGCCTGCATAGTTTCAACTCCTTGTTATAACTGTGTCGGGGAAAATAGATTATTTACATTACGAGCGCATCATTTGTTTTCTATATGCTTATCGCCTAGTTAAGCTGCGGAATACCAGGCGTTCGCGGGAGTGGACTAGCACCACTTTCTTGTTATGTGATATTGGTTGTACTTCATAAAAACGTATTGCTTTTTTGCTTTCCTTGCATGTCTCTTTTTTTAACCAGAAGGATTTCTAGGCCTTTTACTACGGGTTTTAGGTTTCGAAAACAATATCAGCTTCCATGAACGTTACGGCACTCCCGTATAGCACGACCCGGTCGGGTTTGACTTCGCATGTGAGACTACCTCCACGCTTAGAGACCTGCCTGGCAGACAAAGTGTTTTTTCCAAGTTTTCCAGCCCAGTACGGTGCAAGCTTGCAATGAGCGGCGCCGGTGACGGGATCTTCGGTAATGCCGATCTTGGGGGCAAAGAAACGACTAACAAAATCCACATCAGTGCCAGGCGCAGTAACGATTACACCGCGCAAATCGAGTTGACTTAACAGAGAGTGGTTAGGTGTGATGCTTCGAACGGTTGTCTCGCTATCGAACACGGCCACGTAATCGTCGGCGGCCAGAAGCTCTATAGGACGCACACCAATGGCTTTGACAATGGTTTCGGAATCCTCGCAAGGAGTTGGTGGGAATGCGGGAAAATCCATTTTTAATTGGTTTCCAGCCTTCTCCACACAAAGGTTGCCGCTACGCGTTTCAAAGATAATTGCCGGCTCGGCACAACCAAGAATTTCGAAGATGACATGTGCCGTAGCCAATGTGGCATGGCCACATAGATCAACCTCCTTCACAGGGGTAAACCATCTGAGCCTAAACCCATTTTCAGTAGGCACGAAGAATGCCGTTTCCGATAAATTGTTTTCTTCTGCGATAGCCTGAAGCAAATCATCTTCCAACCAATTTTCCAAGGGGCACACTGCTGCCGGGTTCCCCTCGAATGCTCGGGTTGCAAAAGCATCTACTTGGTATTGTTTGATTTTCATGTCCGGTAGCCAGTGATCTAAAACCTAACGCCCAAAGCAGCGGTGCGATCATGCGGCATTACCGTTCCCTGGTTCCGTTTGAGTTCCTGCGGGCCATGTGCCTAAGGTCGCCGCAGGGTTTCGTGCTTCACTCGATTAAACGTGATATCCCTTTTCATGGCAAGGCAGCCCCGGAGTGGCTGCCTGGAGTCGATGTTGGTAGTTTTTGACACGGTCCAGTGGACGAACCCGGAATAGGGCAGGCAGGGCTGGGATCAGCGATTGCGGTCGAAGCGCCGGCGGCGGCGGTAGGGGAACACGTCGACAATTTTGCCGTTGCGGATCTGTTCCTGTAGTCCCCACCAGAATTCCACATCGTAGATATCGCCGTGCATTTCCTCAAACGCTTTTCTGGCCCCCGGGTTGCCGGAAAAGAACAGCCGGAATTCTTCGGGGAAGACGTCGTTGGCGGCCACGGTGTACCAGGGCCGCAAGGACATTTCCTGTTCTTCGTTCTGTGGTTCCGGGATGCGGCGGAAGTTGCAGTCGGTGAGCGGGCAGATTTCGTCGTAATCGTAGAACACCACCCGCTTGTGACGGGTGACACCGAAGTTTTTTAACAGCATGTCGCCGGGGAAAATGTTTGCGGCGGCCAGCTGTTTGATGGCGTTGCCATATTCCTCCATGACGCCGCGGGTGTCCTCTTCTGAGGCTTTATGCAGGAACAGGTTGAGGGGCGTCATGCGTCGTTCGGTATAAAGGTGCTTAATGATCAGCCGGTCGCCTTCGATATGCAGCAGCGAGGGTGCCACTTTCTGTAATTCTTCCATCAGCTCGCTGGAGAAGCGGCTGAGGGGGAAGGAAAAGTTGGCGAATTCCTGAGTATCGGCCATACGGCCAATGCGGTCGTGACGGGATACCAGGGTGTATTTACTGCGCACGATTTCGTGGGTGACTTCTTTGGGAGGATCGAACTTGTCCTTGATGATTTTGACCACGATGTCGTAGGACGGCAGGGTAAATACCGACATCACCATGCCTTTGATACCCGGAGCGATCACAAACTGGTCCTGGGAATTGCGCATGTGGCTGACAAATTCCCGGTAAAACTCGGTCTTGGCGTGTTTCGGAAAGCCGATGGACGCGTAGATCTCGTTGTCGCCCTTGTGGGGCATCAGTTGCTTCAGGAAGTGCAGGTACAGGTAGGGCAGTGGCGCATCCACCATGAAGTAGGTGCGGGTAAAACTGAACACCACGCTCATCTCTTCACGGTTAAAAATGGCGGTGTCTACAAACAGCCCGCCCTTTTCATTGTTGAGAACGGGCAGCACGATCGGAAAGAAGCGGTCGCCGTCGACAATGCGGCCGATGATGTAGGCGGCCTTGCTGCGATAAAACACCGACTCGAGAATATCGAATTTCAGTTCCCCCAGAGGCGAACTGATATGGGGTGCAACCTGTTCATTGAATTCCTGGGCAATGGCCTGCACGTCTCTGGACAGATTCTCCCAGGGGGTGGAAAACTCGGCATCAAGCAAGATTTGTTCGATCAGCGCGGCGATATCGGAATTGTTTTCGTAACGGACGTAAATGCTGTACTCCGCTTCCGGAATAGAGGCCATCTGTGACGACAGCACGTAAATCAGGTCGTCGTCGATCTTGTCGTGATCGTTGATGTAGCCGAACACCGAGTTGAAAAAAGTTTCGGCAATTTCGTAGTTGGGAAAATTGAACACCAATTGCGTGTAGACGGCCTTGGCCTGGCGCCACAGCTCCAGGTCGGTGATGTCCTTGTTGGTGACAGTCGCCAGCAGCTCTGATACCTGGCGCACCTTGGCCTTGTACAATTCCAGGCGTTCCACATTAGCCCGTTGCACCGCCTGCCAATCTGCCTTCTCGAAGCGTGCCTTGGCACCAAGCGTCATGTTCAGGTAATCCGCAAAATAGCTGCGAAAGCCGTTAAGGATGGTTTTTGACATCCGTCGGGCGGTGCTGTTGCGGAAGAAAATTGCGTCGGGACAGGTCATGGCAATCCGGATTTATTCATCAAGGTTGAGTGAGGCTTTGAGCTCGGCCAGGTGCTGTCGTGAGGCTTCACGGCTCAGTGCCGGTTTATCCTCGCCATCAGTTACTGGCTCCGGTAACGCCAGTTTTTCCCCACGAGCAAGCTCCCGGCTCAGGCGGCGATAATGTTCCAAAAAAGCGGGGTAACTGCTGCTTTCCGATTCATTGCTGAGTCGGTGCCAGCCCGTTGCGAGTCCCGCATGATAGACCAGCGGATGTGACCAGCGGAATGCAACTTTCGGTGAGGGGGCATTGCAGGCTTCAAGGTAGGCCTCTCTCGAGCCTGGCAATCCTTCCGGGCCATGGACTTCTTCACAACACTGCAACATGCGGTTCAGGGTGGGCAGATAGTCCGATGTTTCAATCACCCGTTTTGCGCCAAGTAGGATCTGATCGCTGCTGAAATGCCCCAAGGCTTCAAGCCACAGGCGTTTTGCCTGATTCAGGAGTTCAGTATCCCCGTAGGCGCTGTAGAACTGGTTGTGGTAATTGAGCCGGAAAAGCGCAAATACCTGGTTGATGGTGTCGATCAGGTGTGGCGAACGCTCAGGTGTTGGCCCAGCTGCGGTCCTGGAGTTCGTCGACGAGGGTGCGAGATCGCGTACTGTCTGGTCGATGAGGTCGTTGCTGTTTTCCATGGAGTGGGTCCTGATGATTGGCCATTGATTGACGGGACCACGCCCGTTTTACCTGCTGCAGAAACTTGGTGTTCCAAGAGCCATAGAGTTGTCCGCTTTCGCGCCAGTAAAGCACAAATTCCGCCACCAGGCTCTCGGCAAAAGGTCGCGGAATATTGGCCAGCGTCAGCACGTCGTAGAGTTCTTCGCTGGGTCGCCAGTTGGCCGCCAAGGGTTTCGGCAGGGTGTCGTGTTCCATGGCGCTGGTAAAGCGCGCCCACTGGCGTTTGACGTGCATGATAAAACGCGAGTTCCAGGTGCTTGAAGATTCACCCCGTTCCATCCAGTAGAGCACAAACTCGGGGATGGCATCCTCCACAAAGTTACTGTTGATACCGGCCTGGCGGGTGAGAATTTCCAGGGCATCCCGGGAGGGTTGCCAGTCCCTGTCCATGGGTGTTTCCTGGCTGCGACGAGCATCCTCCGTTTGTTGTGAGCGCCACAAGCGCAGCACATGTTTAATAAATCTTGAACCCCAGCTGTAGCGAGGTTCGCCACGCTCTGTCCAGTAAGTGACAAATTCTGGAATATGTTCCCGGCAGAATTCAGGCGGGATGTTGTATTGAGCCAGTTGCTGGATCACATCGGCTTCGGGTTGCCAGCCGGGCGCAATGGTTTTGCTCGAGCTGTGTGCCCGAGTGACGGGTTGTTCAATGGGTTCGGAGCTTTTCTCGTTGAAGGCAAAACGCAGCTCGTTGCTTTCCAGCAGTGGTGCCGAGGCGATCAGCAGAATTCCCTTATCTCTGAGGCTGGTGGCAATGCGTTGCAGGTCCTGGGGTTGCCAGAACGGCAACAATTCCAATAATTGCTTGATGTGGGCGGTCGCCCATTGATAGTCACCCTGTTTCTCAGGTTTGTGATGGCTCAAAAACTCATTCAGTGCCTGCAAAAGCACGGTTTCTTCCAGGCCGATGGTTGCCGCCAGGGAGGGAGAAATGACCAGGGGTTTTTCAGGAATCAGGGACATGGTGACACTCTATCAGAAACCTCCCGAAAAATTTAAGCGCTGTTCGGTGAGATGTTGTTTTGTATTGGTGAACACTCCCGGTAGAATCGGGCGCAAAAAAACGATAACTCTTTGAATGGGCAATAGATGAAGCAATGGAGAAACACTGTCCCAGGGAGATGGGCTACTCTCGAGACGGGAAGGATCCTGTTGCCAATACTTGCCATACTGATGGTACCCCAGAGCCGGGCAGATGACAGTCTGACCGAAGATGATTTGATGGGGGATATTCCGGTCGTGCTTTCCGTTACCCGCCTGCCCCAGTCCACCACGGATACCCCTATGGCGATCACAGTGCTCGACCGAGCCATGATCGAAGCATCCGGCTTTATTGAAATCCCCGACCTGTTGCGCTTGGTGCCCGGTTTTCAGGTGGGATTGAGCTGGCGTGACCATCACACGGCTGTGACCTACCACGGTCAGTCCGATGGTCTGTCGCGGCGCATGCAGGTATTAATCGACGGGCGGGTGGCGGTTGGTTCCCTCTTTGGTCTGGTGGATTGGGACCGCCTTGGTATCACCATCGAAGACATCGACCGCATCGAAGTCATCCGTGGCCCTGCGGGTGTGGCCTACGGTTCCAATGCCTTCACTGGAGCGATCAACATCGTTACCCGTGAAATTTCACTCAACCCCGGTTGGCGTTTCACTGCAGCCAGTGGCAGCCGCGATACCAGTTTGGTCACGGCTCAATATGCAGAGACCGGTGACCGTTTTGATTATCGCGGGTCAGTGAGCTATTACCATACGGACGGCTTCAAGGGTGTAAATGACCAATCCATAGCCCGTTCGGCGCGGTTTCAGGGGCGTTATCAGATGGATGCCTCCACACATCTGGATTTTCAGCTCGCTCGCTCGCAAGGTCCCTGGGGGCGAGGAGCAGCAGGTACCCTACTTGACCCTGTTGGCCATAAAAATGCAGAAGAACAGAATGGTAACTTTCGTTTTACCCATGTCAGCACGCCGGGTAATGAGTGGTATGTACAGTTCGGTTTCAGCACCTCGGAGGAAGCCGACGATTTTTTTATTGCTCCGTTGTCTGCCATCCTTGGGGTGGCTCCAGCGGATGTGCCTTTGGTGTTGCCTAGTCAGCTGGATCAGCCGGTCCTAGGTCATACCTTCGATTACCAGGTTAACCGCCACGATTTAGAGTTTCAGCAACTGATCAGTGGTGATCGCTATCGACTCGCTTGGGGGGGCGGTTACCGCAGTGACCAGGTGAATATCCGTGAAATTACGGGAATCAAGGAGTGGACCGATATGGAAACCTACCGGTTTCAGGGAAATATCGAATACCGCCTCACCGATAGTCTGTTGCTTAATATGGGTGCTATTCACGAAGACAATGATATCAATGAAGGTGAAACCTCCTGGCGACTTGGCTTGAATTACACCCTGTTGCCTGGTCATGTACTGCGCAGTTCTGTAGCGCAGGGGTGGCGACAGCCGTTCCTGTTGGAGAACAGCCACAATGTTGCGCTTAGACTTGAGGATGGAACCCCACTGGACACCGTGCAGCTGGCCCCGAATGGACTGGATGCCGAGCAACTGACCAGTTATGAGCTGGGCTATATCGGTCGCTGGTTTCGGGGGCGCTTGAGCGCTGAGGTGAAGTTTTACCGGGAGGAGTATGAGCATGAGGTGGAATACCTCTGGGATCCCACCTATCCGGAATTGGTTTCTTTGGTTAATCCCGGTGCCATTCTTGATGTCAATGGTGGTGGCACCGTTATTGAAGGGTTTGAAACCGGTGTTCAATGGCACCCTGATAAGAAAACCCATGTGTGGTTGAGCTACGCCTATGCGGATGCTGACCATGCCTGTGATCCCATGGCCTATCAAAATTTATTCTCAGAAAACAGCGCCACCCCCCAGCATACGGCAAGCTTATTGGTGGCACGAGATTTTGGTCAGGGCTGGCAGGTGAGTGCGGGCTATTACTATCTGGATGAAATGGCCTGGATTCTCTGGGGTGCTGATACCGACTCCTATGAGCGTGTTGATCTACGCCTGGCAAAACATATTCGCTTAAATGGCTCAGACCTGAAGCTTGAATTGATCGGGCAGAACCTGGGTGGTGATTATTACGAGTTCAATGCCCTCAATAAATTTGAGACTCGCACCTTTATGCGCGCCACCCTGCAGTTTCACTGAGCAGAAAAATACCACTGTCGTGCTAGACTGAGCCCGGTTTTAAGGAGTGCAGTGTGGCGAAAAAGAAAACCTCCGCTTACGTGTGCAACGACTGTGGCGCGGATTACAGCAAATGGCAGGGACAGTGCGGTGAATGTGGCGCCTGGAACACCTTGGCCGAAATTCGACTGAGTGCTGTTGCATCTGGGTCATCGAGAACAGGCAGCGGTTTTGCCGGTGCTGCCGATGGGGTTGTCAGCACCCTTGCCGAGATCGAGCTGGAGGATATTCCCCGCATCACCACCAGTGTCGGTGAGTTGGACCTGGTGCTTGGTGGTGGACTGGTGCCGGGTTCCTGCATCCTTGTGGGTGGCGAGCCGGGTGCAGGCAAAAGTACCCTGCTGTTACAGACCCTCTGCAAACTCGCGGAATCCCTTTCCGCCCTGTACGTCACTGGTGAAGAATCTCCCCAACAGGTGGCCATGCGTGCCCATCGCCTGGGATTGCCGACCGATAAACTACAGATCATGGCAGAAACCTCCGTGGAAACCGTCTGTGGCACCGCTGCCCGCCTGGCTCCAAAAATCCTTGTTGTGGACTCCATTCAGGTGATGCAGATGGAAGATATTGCCTCCGCACCCGGCAGTGTGTCACAGGTACGCGAAAGCGCCGCTATGCTGGTGCGCTTTGCCAAGCAGAGTGGCACGGTGTTGCTGCTGGTAGGCCATGTGACCAAGGATGGCAGCCTCGCTGGCCCCAAAGTGCTGGAGCATATGATTGACTGTTCGCTGATGCTGGAAGGAACCAGCGACAGCCATTTCCGTACCCTGCGCAGCCACAAGAACCGCTTTGGCGCGGTCAATGAGCTGGGGGTGTTTGCCATGACGGACAAAGGCTTGCGTGAAGTGGCAAACCCCTCCGCCATTTTTCTCCAGCGCGGCGATGAAGTGGCCTCCGGCAGCCTGGTGATGGTGGTCTGGGAAGGCACCCGGCCGTTGTTGGTGGAATTGCAGGCACTGGTGGATGACAGTCACTTGGGCAACCCGCGCCGGGTTACCGTGGGTTTGGAACACAACCGTCTGGCCATGTTGTTGGCGGTACTGCATCGCCATGGCGGCATCATGGTCGGCGACCAGGATGTGTTCGTGAATGTGGTGGGTGGCGTCAAAGTGCTGGAAACCAGTGCGGACCTGGCGCTAATCCTGGCGGTTATCTCCAGCTTCCGCGACCACCCTTTGCCCCGCGATCTGGTGGTGTTTGGCGAAGTCGGCTTGTCCGGCGAAATTCGTCCGGTACAGAACGGTCAGGAGCGCCTCAGGGAGGCAGCCAAACACGGCTTCAAACGGGCTATCGTGCCCGCCGGCAACGCGCCTCGGCAGCCCGTCAAGGGCATGGATGTGGTACCGGTACGCAAGCTGACCGATGCCCTGGATGCCCTCGGCTGACTTTCCCGGCAATTGACTTTGCCTTTTTTGCAGCGTAAATTCCCGACCCTTGCTTCGGCAACAGGTTCTCGGCGCGCCATTCAGTGCGCCGGGTGAAACGGGAAATCGGTGCGTTTTTATTGCTCATTTTTCAATGAGTTAGCTATTCCGATACTGCCCCCGCAACGGTAATTGAGTGAATCCTCTCAGGGATTCAAGCGCCAGATCACAACGCCACTGTGCAGCTGCATGGGAAGGCGATCTGGCAGGGAAACCGCTCATAAGTCCGGAGACCGGCCTGTCGCTATGCAGACGAACCACGGGGGGTGGTTGCGTTGGTATTGGCGATTTCCGCCTCTGCACCAATCGTTTCTCCGTGATCTGACCCACTCAATGCGTTCGGGGCTGAACGTCGGAGAACATTATGAACAAATCTGTACTTGCCGGTTTGCTGGCAATTTCCTCTATTGTTTCTGCTCAGGCAGACGAAAACACAATTGATTCAAACCAAAGCAACAACCTGCAGGAAGTGGTTGTCACCGCTTCACTGGCGCCCGTACAACTGCAACAGACCGGCAATGCTGTCTATGTCATTTCGTCTGATGATATTGAGCGCAGTCACGCCTCAGTGGTCAGCGACTTGCTCAGGGACGTGCCCGGTGTGGCCATCAACCGTGGCGGTGTTCTGGGTTCTACCACCCAGCTGAGAATGCGGGGTTCAGAGGGAAACCATGTGCTTGTGCTGGTAGACGGCATGGAGGTCAACGACGGCTCCCAGGGCGATGAATTCAACTGGGCGCATATGCCTGCGGCTGGCATCGAGCGCATAGAAGTCGTGAGCGGCGCTCAGAGCGTAATTTGGGGGAGTAATGCTGTGGGCGGAGTGATCAATATCATCACCAGCCAGGCTACCAGTGGAAGTCAGGGTGATGTATTTGCAGAAGTTGGTAATCATGGAACCACCAATAGTGGCTTCAGCCTCGGTGGACGCTCCGAAACAGCACACTTCAATCTACGGGCATCCCACCTGGCATCTGAGGGCGAAAACATTTCCCGCCATGGTGGTGAAGAAGATGGTTACCGCAATACGACGTTAAATCTGAACGCCGGTTGGCGTCCCCTGGATAATCTGTCCCTGTCCCTGCACGGTCGCCAGACAGAGGGGGAGAACGAGTTTGATGCTGGTGATCCGCCCTCTGATGCAAACAATGAGTCAGAAATTCGCCAACGATTTGTTCGCGCCCAGGCAGATTTGTCCCTGCTGGATGACCGCTGGCAGCACCGGGTTGCGGTTGCCGTTAGTCGTCACGGCAATGAGAACTTCACGGATAGCCTGTTAACCGGCTCTAGCAATAGCCGCAAAAAACAATACAGCTACCTGACCAGCTTTAGCTGGGATGATCAGAACCAGCGCCTGTCACTGCTGGTTGAGAGGGAAACCGAGCGGTTCTCCCAGCGTGGCCCTGTCTTACCCTGGGGTAATCCGAATCAGGATCGTGACCGTGAAACCAATGCCGTGGCTCTGGAATACCGGGTTGTTCTGTGGGAAGACCTGACCCTGGGTGCCAGTCTGCGTCACGATGACAACACCGAATTTGATGATGCCTATACCCGGCGTTTTGATGCCAGTTACCTGATTCCCGACACCGGTACCCGCCTGCGTGCAACCTGGGGTACGGCCGTGAAAAATCCTACCTTCTCAGAACGTTATGGATATTTCACTTCTTTCGTGGGAAATCCTGATCTGAAGCCTGAGAAATCCACCAGCTGGGATGTGGGAATCGACCAGTCGCTGTTCAATGAACGACTCCAGTTTGGCCTCACCTATTTCAAGGCGCGCCTTGAAGATGAAATCAATGGGTTTGTCTTTGATCCAACGATTCCTCCGTTTGGTGCCTACACGGCGGAAAACGTTTCCGGTACCAGCGATCGGGAAGGGGTGGAAGTAAGTGTGCGGGCATTCCTGTCACCCACAGTGACTTTGAAAGGCAGCTATACCTATACAGATTCAACACAGCCTGATGACTCTGGTCGTGATGTAGATGAGCATCGTCGCCCACACAATCTGGGCAGCGCCACTTTGCAGTGGGATCCTAGTTCAAAATGGTCGCTCGCATTGAATGCCCAGTACAACGGTCATCAGGATGATAGTGATTTCTCGTTATATCCGGCCCCAGTTGTTAGGTTAGATAGCTACACCCTGTTGAATTTGAGTGCATCTTTTCACGCAACGAATCAGCTAACCGTTTATGGCCGTTTCGAAAATATTCTCGATGATGATTATGAGGAGGTCTTCGGCTACCAGTCGCTCGGTTTTGGTGCCATGGTGGGTATTCGATATAGTTTCGCCCAGTAGTGTTTAGGGTCCAGTAGTTTAGGGAGCAGCACCGTGACTGATCTGAGTGTGAATGGCAAAACCCGCGTACTGCTCTCCTGGAGCAGTGGCAAAGACTCTGCTTGGGCGCTGTATCTGTTGCAGCAGGATCCCTCTGTAGAAGTGGTTGGCCTGATGAATACCTATAACCAGGCATTTGAGCGCTCTGCTATTCACGGTGTTCGCCTGGAACTGGTGCGCGCGCAGGCAGAAGCGGCGGGGTTGCCGCTGATTGAAATTCCTCTGCCCTGGCCTTGCAGCAATGAGCAGTATGAGCAGGTCATGACGGAGGCGCTTGCCCAGGCTCGACGGGAGCTGTCGCCGGATGCGGTGGCCTTCGGTGACCTGTTCCTGGAGGACATTCGTGCCTACCGGGAAAGCCGTATGGCGGATACGGGGCTGGACTTGCTGTTTCCTGTGTGGGGTATCCCCACCGATCAACTGGCACAACAAATGGTTGAGGCGGGCCTGCAGGCCTATCTCACCTGTCTGGACCCAAAAAAAATGCCAGAGGAGCTGGCAGGATCGCTGTTCAGCAATACCTTTCTCGAGCGCCTGCCTCCCGATGTTGACCCCTGTGGTGAGAATGGCGAGTTCCACAGCTTTGCCTGTGATGGCCCCATGTTTAAGAAACCAGTGCCTGTCACCGTGGGCGAAACCGTGACCCGGGATGGCTTTGTGTATACCGACCTGATTCATGTCGTGGCTTCCGGAGCCTCGCAGTGAGAATCGTTTCCCTGCTGCCCAGTGCCACGGAAATTATCTGTGGCCTCGGGTTGCGGGACAGCCTGGTGGGGGTGACCCACGAGTGCGATTATCCCGCCGATGTGCTGGGGCTGCCGGTGGTCACCATGTCCCGTATTCCCAAGGGGTTCAGCAGTGCCGAAATCGACGCCATGGTTAACAGCCAACTGGAGACCGACAGTGCGCTCTATAGCGTGAAAACCGATGTGCTGGATGCACTGGCTCCGGATCTGATCGTCACCCAGGCCCTTTGTGATGTCTGCGCTGTGTCCGCCGATGAAGTCAATGCCATTGCCTGCCAACTGCCCGGAGAGGTCGAGGTGGTGAATCTGGAGCCTACCTGTCTCAACGATGTGTTGGATACAGTGTTGCTGGTCGGAAATGCCGCCGGTTGCACTGAAGTGGCCCAGCAGTATCACGTCGGGTTAAAGCGGCGGGTGGAGGCGGTGGCAGCGCGTTCCGAAACCATTGCCAAAGAGGACCGCCCCCGGGTGGCCATTTTGGAGTGGATTGATCCGCTGTTTGACGGTGGGCACTGGTATCCGGAACTGATCGAATTGGCGGGCGGTACGCCCTGCTTCGGAGATCGTCACGGCCCTTCACGACGACGTAACTGGTCAGACCTGCTGACCGCTGCACCGGATGTCCTGCTGGTCGCGCTCTGCGGGTTTAACCTACAACGCACCGTACAGGATCTCCCTCTGCTGACAAACCAGCCTGACTACGTCATGCTGCCAGCTGCACAAACGGGGCGGGTCTACGCCGTGGATGGCAACCGGTATTTCAGCCGCCCCGGCCCGGGCCTGGTGGACAGTCTGGAAATACTGGCCAATCTGTTACACCCGAATACTCATCCCTTGCCAGGTGGTCTGGCCCCGGCAATGTGTATCTCCAACGAGGAATGGTCATGACCGACAAACACAAGAACAAGATGCAGAAGCTGAAAGAAAAGGTGGATGCAGGCATTGCTGCGGCGGATCAGGAGCGTGGAGTCATGATCGTGCTGACCGGTGACGGCAAAGGTAAATCCAGCTCGGCCTTCGGTATGGTGATCCGCGCCCTGGGTTACCACTACAAAGTGGGAGTGGTGCAGTTTATCAAGGGGGAACAGCTTTCCGGTGAGGAGCTGTACCTGCGTGATCAGTGCCCGGAGGTGGACTTTTACCAGATGGGTACCGGTTTTACGTGGAATACCCAGGACCGTGAGGGTGATATTGAAGCCGCTAAAGCCACGTGGGCGGTGGCCAAAAAAATGCTGACAGATGACCGTTATCATCTGGTGGTGTTGGATGAGCTCACCTATATGCTGAGCTTCAATTATCTCGATGAAAGTGAGGTGCTGACCACCCTGAAGAATCGCCCGTCCAACCAGAGCGTAGTGGTGACAGGTCGCGGTGGCGGTTCGGCACTACAGGAGATTGCCGACACCGTTTCAGAAATACGTGAAGTCAAACATGCCTACCGGGCTGGTATCCAAGCCCGCCGCGGTGTGGATTTCTGATTGTTCAGGTTGCCGACGATTCATGCATAGGCTGCCTCCCCGAACGTTTCTGTCAGGCGCGTGGCTGTTGCTGGTGGCAGCAGTCGTGCTGGGATTACTGAGTGGCCCGGTGAGCATTGCCCCTGGCAAATTGCTGGAATTGTTTTCCCGGCAATCGGATATGGATGTGCGCATTCTGCAGGATCTCCGCCTGCCCAGGGTGCTGCTGGCGATGCTCGCCGGTGCCTGTCTGGCCAGTTGTGGTGCCGTGATGCAGGGGCTGTTTCGCAACCCACTGGCAGACCCGTCATTGATTGGTGTGTCCAGTGGCGCATCACTGGGTGCCAGTGCAGTGATTTTCTTTGGCGGCGTCGGTTTCCTGAGTGGTGTCTTTGAACTTACGGCGATTGCTGCCGGAGCATTTATCGGTGGTCTCGTCGCCACGGCGCTGGTGTATCGGCTGGCGTCCACCATTACGGGTACCTCAGTATCTACGATGCTGCTTGCGGGTATCGCCATTACTGCACTGTCCGGTGCAGCTACCAGCCTGTTCGGTTTTTTTGCCGACAATGAAATGCTGCGGCGCATCAGTCTGTGGCAGATGGGCAACCTGGACAGCGCCAACTGGAGTCGTGTGGGAATTATTGCCGTAGCGGTGTTGCCGTTGATGGTGTTACTGCCCAGGGAGGGCAGGGCATTGAATGCCATTTTGTTGGGGGAGTCCGAAGCCCGTCATCTGGGTATTGCGGTGGAATCCCTGAAGCGCCGTCTGATCCTGCTAACAGCGTTGGGTGTGGGGGTGGCCGTGGCGGTGTCCGGAGTGGTCGCCTTTGTGGGGCTGATCGTGCCGCACCTGGTGAGATTGATGATCGGGCCGGATCACCGTTACCTGATTCCCGGCTCGGCCATTCTCGGGGCCGTGCTGCTGTTGCTGGCGGATACCGGAGCCCGCTCGTTGATGGCTCCCGCAGAACTGCCCACCGGGGTAGTGACGGCTCTGTTGGGTGCGCCTTTTTTTGTGGCCCTGCTGTTGCAGCAGCGCCGCAAGGTGCTGGAGTAACACGATGCTGCTGGCCCGCAATCTGTCACTTAACGTCGCTGGATTTTCCCTGCTGCGAAATATCAACCTGAACGTTGAGCCGGGTAAAGTGACGGCCGTTATTGGTGCCAATGGTGCCGGTAAAACCAGTCTGTTGCGCTTGTTGACTGGTGAGCAGAAGGCCAGCGATGGCGAAGTGATGTTCAACGGGCGCGGGCTCGGAGACTGGCAGCCGCAGCACCTGGCCCGGATGATGGCGGTGTTGCCTCAGCATTCCCGGTTGGACTTTCCCTTTACCGCCAGGGAAGTGGTGACCCTGGGGCGCATACCCCACGCCACAGGAATTGCGCGCGATGCGCAGATTGTTAACGATGCGCTGCAGGCGGTGGATGGCGGGTATCTGGACAAACGCTATTACACACAGATGTCCGGCGGTGAAAAACAGCGCGTACAGCTGGCGCGGGTGCTGGCCCAGATCTGGGAGCCGGTCGACGATGGCCAGCGAGTTCTGATACTGGATGAACCCACATCGGCTTTTGATCTTGCTCACCAGCAACTGACCCTGACCATCATGCGCAGCCTGGCTGAACAGGGCGTGGGGGTGCTGGTGGTGATTCACGACCTCAACCTGGCGGCACGCTGTGCCGACCAGTTGCTGGTGTTGAGCTGTGGAGAAATTGCCGCCAGTGGCGAACCGGTGGAAGTGCTGACCCCGGAATTGATTCGCGATGTGTTCCATGTCGAGGCAACCATCGCCGTTAATCCTCTCACCGGCACGCCCATGGTACTTGCCTGAGATGGGGAAATTATGGGCAATACTGGCCCTGATAGTGGTCAGCCAGGCGCAGGCTGGCCCGACAGTGGTGGACGATCTCGGCAATAAGATCAGCCTGCAACAGCCTGCAAAGCGCATTATCAGCCTGGCGCCTCATCTCACGGAAATTGTTTACGCCTTGGGCGGGGGTGAGCAGATGACGGCAACCGTAGCCTGGAGTGATTTTCCTGAAGAGGCGAAAGCACTGCCAGTGGTGGCCTCCAATAACAAAATCAATTATGAACTCCTGATGGCATACCAGCCTGACCTCGTGCTGGCCTGGCTGAGCGGCAACGGCGAAGGCATTATCGGCCGTCTGAAATCACTGGGACTGAATGTCTATGTGAATAAACCGCGACACCTGCAGGATATTCCTGACACGCTGGAAAAGTTGGGGGTACTGCTGGGGCGCGAAGCAGAGGCCAAGCGAGCCACTGGCGAGTTTCAGGCGGCACTCAGTGAGCTTTCCCGCCAGTACGGCCAGTCCACCGAGGTGGATGTGTATTACCAGATCTGGCAGGCGCCACTGATGACCTTTGGCGGCAGCCATCTGGTGTCAGATGTGCTCACACTCTGTGGCGGCAACAACGTGTTTGCTCAAACCGCGGGGTTGGTGCCCAAATTGGGTGTGGAATCGGTGCTGGCTGTGGACCCGGATGTCATTATCATCGGTCAGTACACGGCTTTGGAGACCGCTTATGCATACTGGCGACAGTGGCCGGAGCTAAGTGCCGTGAAACATGGACGTATCTACAACGTGGACCCGTATCTGCTGCACCGCCATACCCCGCGTATTGTTCAGGGTGCCAAGCAGTTGTGTGAAGCTATCGATCAGGGTCGCCGTCCTCTCCCGTAAAACACCATAAAAAAAGCCGCCATAAGGCGGCTTTTTTCAGATTGCTACCCGAACAGGGGATTACAGATCGTAACCGCGTTCGTCGTGTTGCGACAGATCCAGGCCCTGAACTTCCTGCTCGTCGTCGACACGCAGACCGACCATGATGTCCACCAGCTTCAGAATGATAAAGGTCACAATGGCGGTGTAGACGAATGTACTCAGCACACCGATGACCTGAACTTTGAACTGTGAGGTCATGGTCATGCCCTCGGCGTAGCCCTGGCCGCTGAAAATACCCAGCTCTGCGGAGGCGAAAATACCGGCCAACAGGGTGCCGAGAATACCGCCCATGCCATGCACGGGGAAAACATCCAGCGAGTCATCAATTTTAAACTTCAGTTTGACCAGCTGGGTGGCGAAATAACAGACGATGCCCGCGGTAAAACCGATGATAAGTGCACCGCCGGGACCCACGAACCCTGATGCGGGTGTGATGGTGCCAAGGCCTGCCACCATACCGGTAACAATACCCAGTACCGATGGTTTACCGTGTTTCACCCATTCCATCAGCATCCACGCCAGAGAACCGGTGGCAGCGGAAATGTGTGTCACCAGCATGGCCATACCGGCGTCGCCGTTGGCGGCCAGTGCCGATCCGGCGTTAAAGCCAAACCAGCCCACCCAGAGCATGCCGGCACCGGCAACGGTCATGGTCAGGTTGTGTGGCATCATCGGTTGGTGCTGGAAGCCGCGGCGGTTGCCAATCACCAGTGCGGCAACCAGTGCGCCGACACCGGCAGTAATGTGTACAACGGTACCACCGGCAAAATCCAGCAGGCCCATTTCACCCAGCCAGCCGCCGCCCCAAACCCAGTGGGTGACGGGCACATAGACCGCCAGCAACCAGGTGCAGCTGAAAATCAGTACCGCAGAAAATCTCATGCGCTCGGCAAACGCACCGACGATCAGAGCCGGGGTGATAATAGCGAAAGTCATCTGGAACATGGCAAAGACAGATTCCGGAATGTCTCCCGACAGGGAGCCTTCCATCACATTGCCCAGCATGAAATTGCTCAGGTTGCCAATCCAGGCATTGGCTGAGCCGCCATCGCCAAAGGCAAGGCTGTAGCCACAGATCATCCAGATTAGCGATGCCGCGCAGGTAATGGCAAAGCACTGCATCAGCACCGACAGGGAGTTTTTAACCCGCACCAGCCCGGCATAAAACAGTGAAAGCCCGGGTATGGTCATAAACAGCACCAGTGCCGTGGCGGTAATGATCCAGGCGGTGTTTGCACCATTGAGTTCGTCGGCGTGGGCCATCAGTGGTGACAGCAACAGCAAAATCAGAGCCGCTCGAATCGATAAGAGAGTTTTCGTTATTCTCATAATGTTAATCCCGTTTTCTGCACCATAGGCAGTGCATACAAGACCCCATCAGACCGGGGCGTTTGTTATTTTTAGCCTCTGTTGGGCGTGCGCCGTAAGTTTCTCAAAAGCTGTGACAGAAATCTAAAAAAATGACTATGATGTCCATCATTTTTAATGGTGCTCGGGTAATTCCCGGTCATAGGGGCGGTTTCGCCGCCGGTCGCCCATGTGCAGACTAACGTGCCAGCTCCCTTAAAGGGCATATACTAAAGACAGAGAAACCTGTCGAAAAAGATTGTCGCGGGCGGGATGCAAAGGTGGTTGCTGCAGCGATGGTAATCCGGCACAACGAGGAGATTTTGATCATGGCAAATGAAGAACTTCGCGACCAGCTGGCTCAGTTACATGACGAGCTGGAAAAGGCCAAAAACATTACCCGGGAAGAGCGGGACGTATTTGGAAACTTGATGTCCGATATGGTGAAAATTGCCCAGGGCAGTGAAATGCCCGAAGAGCATCATCTCACCCTGCGTGAAAAACTTGAGCAGAAAGAAAGTGAATTCGAAATCGATCACCCGCGCCTGGCTGCGGTGATTCGGCAGGTTCTGGATGCACTGAATCGCATGGGCATCTAACAGGCATCTGTGGAGCATGATGAAGTATCGCGCCATTGGTCTGCTGCTGAGTAGCAGTCTGTTGGTGGCTTGCGCCGCCCAGAGCACCCCGGACGAACCCTATGTGGGCTGGGTGTGTGATGGACCCCGCAACAGCGACAACTGGTCCTGCGTTATGCAGGGCGAGAACGGCGATGAGGCAGTAGCGGCTACACCTGCAAGTATCACCGATTCAGCGGTCGCGCCGGAACAAGTTTCGACACCCGTAAAAGCGACACAGGCTGCCGGGTTGCCCAGCCAGGATTGGCGTGAACAATTACCCAGCATGACGGCGACACCGCCGCATCAGGAGGGATCACGACCAACCGTGAAGCCGATAGCAAAGCGCTCGCCACGGGTGGCAGAACCCGTGTCAGAGGTTTGGTCGGAGCCGGAGAAACATAGTCCGTCCCAGCCAGTGGTGGTCAAGGCCATAGCCGAGCCCTTGCAGCCGGTGAAGGGAATAGATGTTTCCGGTGCCCGCTCAGGGTATACCCTGCAACTGGGTGCATTCGCCGATAACGATCAATTGCAGAGTTTTATCTCAAGTCACAAGCTGGCGGATTTGCCGGTACATCGCTCCCAAACCTATAGCCGCAAGCAGCTCTGGCAGGTGTTGACCTGGGGTGAATTTGCATCCCCGGAAGAGGCTCGTAGTGCCTGGCGCGAAATATCCGAGCGTTATCCCGGTATTGAGCCCTGGGTCAGATCCGTCAGCTCACTGGATAACACAGCCCAAGCTGCCGCAGAAGTGGATGGCTAAACAAGCCACAAACAAACCTGAAAAACTGACTGTCTATTTCGACGGAGCCTGCCCGACCTGTGTGCGCGACCGGGACAACTACCAGAAACTCACCGGAAAAAATAACAATGTCTGCTGGGTGGATATCACCGGTGCAGATGACAGGCTGAACGCTCTGGGTATTGATCCCCGCAAAGCGCTCACGGAGTTGCATGTGCAGGATGAACAGGGCAACATCAGTTCAGAAATTGATGCCTACCGGTTGTTGATGACGCGGGCGACACTGCTCAAGCCTGTCGGTTGGCTGATTGGCTTGCCGGTCATACGACCACTGGTCAGTCGAATGTATCGTTGGTGGGTTCACCGCCGACTAACCCGAGAAGGAAGAATTTGATGGCGTCAAATAGCCCGGTGACGGTGGGCAACCTTTTTTCAAATATCCCGATCATCACTATGGATGAGTTGTTCGAGGATGTGATTGTCACCGACTTTACCCGCATTCAGCGCATTATCTCCCGTGGCCAGAGTTCACCGGAGGGTTTCTGGTATGACCAGCCGGAAAATGAACTGATTATCATCATGCAGGGGCGGGGTAAGCTAGAGTTCGACAACGGCGAATACATGACCATGGAAGTGGGTGACTATGTGGCCATTCCGGCCCACCGCAAGCACCGTGTGGCGTGGACTGACCCCGACACAGAAACCATCTGGCTGGCGGTTTTTTACTAAACCCGGCTAGCCCAGCAGGCGAGCGCCAAGCAACCAGCTGGCCATTGATCCCGCCGCCAGAAACCCGGCTGAATACAGCAGGGCTCCGCGCCGAAAACGGCTGCTGAGCTGTTCCTGTTCGGCGCTGCCAATAATGAACGGCAGCCCTTCGTGACGGGGTTTTGCCAGTTGGTGCTGCAGGGGTTGCCCCGATATTTCTGACTGTTGGCGTCGTGCTTCACCCAGAGCCGCCTCGCGGACAAGCTGCCATTCTCTCGCATCCAGTTGTCCATCGTTATTGTGATCAAATCTTTCCAGCAGTGCGGCGAAATCCGCTTTCCAGGTGCGCAAAATGTCACCCTGTATCTGTTCCGGGGTGAGACTGCGCTGGCCGGTACTGTCGCTGACAAACTCCCCCAGAGCGTAGATAGGGTCGCCCTCCAGAATCAGGTATTCCGTGTAGCGGTAGCGACCCGAAAAACCAATGGATGTGTTCAGACCGAGAAAATTGTTCCGGTGTCGGGGCGGCACCAGCAAGCTGACGGGGCGGCGCGTACTGCCATACCAGACATGATGGTGTCGGCAGCTGATATCTGCGCCCTCGGGGTCAATTTCACAAACTCCAGTATTGTCGCGTAGGTTGAAAGGCTGTTGGTAGGCGTGCTTCTCCACGGTCACCCAGTGGCTGGATTTGCCGGAACGCTGGTATTTCTCAATGGTGTAACGCCACCAGACACAGGGTGAGCCACTTAAAGGTGAAGATAGTGTGATGCCCCGGTTTTCGGCCACGCCGATCAGTTCCGTATAGCCCTGGCTGGCGGAGCGAATTTTCGATGTCGGCATATCCTCGATCAGACGCGCACGTTTGAACTGTCGATGCCCTTTTCTCAGGCTGAAAAGAGAAATGCCGGCGGCGACAGTCAGCCACATAGTGAATTCTATCGACGGCATATGACGCACACAGTCGGCACAAAACAGGCTGGCCAGATCCATTCAGACTAAGCCCATGGGTTGGTATCCGTCACAGCGGTGTTAACAGAGATTGGTAGAGTTAAGTGAAGGGCTTCAGGAATGAAACAGTCCCTTGATGTCCACATCGGTGGTTTCCTCATCACTGAATTCCAGCAACTCTTTCGGGCCAAACTTGAAAAAATTGGCCACCAGCACATCTGGAAACTGTTCAATGCGAGTGTTGTTCTGGTTGACCACGTCGTTATACAGCTCCCGGCGGTCGGCAATGCCGTTCTCCAGGTCTGAGATACGAGCTTGCAGGTGACGGAAGGAATCGTTGGCTTTCAGGTCGGGGTAGTTTTCCGCCAATGCAAACAACTGTCCCAGGCCTTTGCGCAAAGTGGTTTCTGCAACACCCAGTGCGGCAAGGTCGTTGTTGGAGGCGGCGTTGGAAACCATGTTGCGGGCACTGATGACGCGCTCCAGGGTAGCCTGCTCATATTCCATATATTCCTTACAGGTGGCGACCAGCTTCGGCAGCTCCTCATGGCGTTGTTTGAGCAGAATATCAATGTTGGACCATGCCTGAGAAACACGGTGCTTGAGAGCCACCAGATTGTTGTAGAGGGTGATGATGTATCCGGCGACGAGTATCACCAGGCCCAGAAGAATAAACATAAAAACAGTCATGGCGCGTCCCTGAAAAGATTCCGGTTTTCAGAATAGGTATTTTGCCTGAAGTGGGCAACTGTCTGGCGGGGAAACGCGCAGTGGATCACAGCTGCGGTTTCTATCTGGGCCCTGAAATCCCGCACCACCGGTCGCGGTGGCGCGGGTAAAGACCATGATCAGCTTTTCAGGCGCTTGTATTTCATGCGCTGGGGTGTGGCATTTTCGCCGTTGCGCTTGATGAAATCTTCATGGTACTCGGTGTAGTCGCCCTCGAAGAACACCACTTCACTGTTGCCCTCGTAGGCGAGAATATGGGTGGCGATACGGTCCAGGAACCAGCGATCGTGAGAAATCACCAGCACACAGCCGGGAAAGTTCTGGATGGCTTCTTCCAGGGCGCGCAGGGTTTCCACGTCCAGGTCATTGGACGGTTCGTCGAGCAGTAGCACGTTGGCACCCTGCTTCAGGGTATTGGCCAGGTGCAGTCGGCCGCGTTCACCGCCGGACAATTCGCCGACGCGCTTCTGCTGGTCGCTGCCTTTGAAGTTGAAACGACCCACGTAGGCCCGTGACGGAACCTGGTAGTTGCCGATATGCAGGATGTCCTGGCCATCGGATACTGTTTCCCAGACTGTTTTCTTGTCATCAAGATTTTCGCGGCTCTGTTCCACAAAGGCGACTTCCACGGTCTCGCCCAGGGTGATCGTGCCGCTGTCTGGTTGTTCGGTACCGGCGATCATGCGCAGCAGGGTGGATTTACCGGCCCCATTGCCGCCGACAATACCCACCACAGCGCCCTTCGGCACACTCAGGGTGAGGTTATCGATCAGCAATTCGTTGCCAAAACTTTTGCACACACCGTCAAGCTCGATCACTTTGTCCCCGAGGCGCGGACCCGGTGGAATATAGATTTCGTTGGTTTCGTTGCGGGCCTGGAATTCCTGGGAATTCATTTCGTCAAAGCGGGCCAGACGGGCCTTGTTCTTGGCGTGGCGGCCTTTCGGATTCTGGCGTACCCATTCCAGTTCATGCTTGATGGTGCGCTGGCGGGCATCTTCCTGCTTCTGTTCCACTTCCAGGCGTTGTTCCTTAGCTTCCAGCCAGGTGGTGTAGTTACCCTCGTAGGGGATGCCGTGGCCACGGTCCAGTTCCAGAATCCAGCCAGCAACGTTGTCGAGGAAGTAGCGGTCGTGGGTCACCGCGACCACGGTGCCGGGAAATTCCTCAAGGAATTTTTCCAGCCAGAATACAGATTCCGCATCCAGGTGGTTGGTGGGTTCGTCGAGCAAAATCATGTCGGGTTTTGACAGCAGCAGGCGGCACAGCGCAACACGACGCTTTTCACCACCGGACAGCTTGGTGACGTCCGCATCCCACGGCGGCAGACGCAGGGCGTCGGCAGCTACCTCCAGCGTATGGTTCAGGTTGTGGGCGTCCCAGGCTTCAATAATGTTTTCCAGCTCGCCCTGGCGTTTTGCCAGCTTGTCAAAATCCGCATCCGGTTCCGCATAGGCGGCATAGACCTCATCGAGTCCCTTCAGGGCATCCACCGCTTCGCGCACACCGTCCTCGACATTGCCGCGCACATCCTTTTCCGGGTCCAGTTGGGGTTCCTGGGGCAGGTAGCCGACCTTGATGTCGGGCATGGGCCGGGCTTCGCCCTGAATATCGGTGTCGATACCGGCCATAATTTTCAGCAGGGTAGATTTACCGGCGCCATTCAGGCCCAGTACGCCGATCTTGGCGCCGGGGAAAAAAGACAGAGAGATATCCTTGAGGATCTGGCGTTTGGGCGGAACAACTTTCCCCACCCGGTTCATGGTGTAAACGAATTGAGCCATTGGGTAACTTGCCTGAGTCTATTTATCTGTGTTGCGCCGGAAAATTCCCGGCCCTGAGCAAGTTTGGGATTGTAGCGGAAACTGGGTATTGCCAGAAGCTATCGGCAGAATGAAAGAAGCCGGGCGAAAAAGCCCGGCTTCCCATATCGCGGCGGGTTATGCCGCGCGATTACATAGCGGGTGTGTTATTCAATATCCGACAGCAACTTCGGATTGGTCACCAGCTTGCGAACGCCGTGGGCGTGGTCCTCGTCAAAGGTGTTGCCCTTACACCATTCGCCAACTGTGTTGATATCGAGCTTGGCGCACTGGGGGCGGACGCTCCAGGTGACCTGGTAGGGCGAACAAACCGCTTCGGTGTAACTCGGGCCGGTGGTGGAACCCAGGAACTGAACCGGTGTACCGGTGTTGGTGGGCAGGTCGCTGGCCTGCTCCAAGTCGTTGAAGTCAAGGGCGTTGGGGTCGTTCACCAGGGTGAACACCTGGGTTTCAACGCGCAGTTCCGGGTTGCCACATCCCTTGGAGAGACATGAACCCAGGGTTGGCCCAGGCTCGACATCACAGGAGGTGTGTACCCAGTGTACCTCGATGGTATCACCCGGTTTCAACTCACCGTGATCACCTTTACAGATCGATTCCTTGGTAGGCGCCAGTTCTGCTTCGGTGAGTTCTTTGCTGATGCCGCACTGGTATCCACCGCCGTAGCCGTGGTCACCCTCTCCCTTATAAATGGAGAAAGCCTTGGCTTTGTGCTCAGCACCTTCGTGGAAGTGGATGTTACACAGGTTCATTTCCGAGGCGGGTTTTGCCAGCGAAAATTTTACGGAGTTTCCCCCGTCCTTCTGGTCGATGTCGCGTGGGGTTTGAGGGCCAAACCCTTCACATGTGGCATTGCTGGGTGCTTCTCCTGCGTGGGCGGTGCCGATCAGGAATGTGAGTGACATGAGTGCAATAACTGCCTGTTTCATAATAATTTTTCCATTTCGTATTTATTTGCAAGCAAATAATAATTTCATGTTAATAGTTTTATTGTGTCGTTAAATTTAGTTATACCGAGGTATAAAAATACATTTTTAAGTAAATTTATTTCAATCTAATTTTTGATTTTTATGTGGAAAAATTGTTTATTTTCTATAGCTTATACATATTTTTATGTGTTGATTAATAGCCGGTTAAAGTGAAAATACAGCAGATACAAAAGTTATTAACATGAAATGTATGTCAAGAAAATCTATCTTCTTGTTGTTGTGCTTCTGGTGCGCGTTCTGCGGCAGGCATTCAACTGGCTGATTAAGAAATTCTATACACCCGATAGCACTAACAAAATATCGCAACAGCTATTTGCCAACTATATTTCTACCCCGGATAGATCATAAATCGAGGGGAAACAATTCAATGAAAACGATAACCATACCTGTGCTGACGGCATTGGCCGTCATCATGTCGCCGGTGGCGACAACGGTGCATGCTGAACCCATGCACGCGGATACCATGTCCAATGAATTCTGGTGGCCAGACCGGCTGGACCTTGGCGCGTTGCGTGCACATGACGCCCGCTCCAACCCGATGGGCGCTGATTTTGACTACGCCAAGGCCTTTGAAAAGGTAGACCTGGATGCGCTGAAAGCGGACATCGCCAAGGAAATGACCACCTCGCAGGATTGGTGGCCCGCTGACTGGGGCACCTACGCAGGCCTGTTTATTCGCATGGCCTGGCACAGTGCCGGTACTTACCGTGCGCAAGATGGCCGTGGTGGTGCTGATGGAGGTCAGCAACGTTTTGAGCCGCTGAACAGCTGGCCGGACAACGCCAACCTCGACAAAGCGCGTCGCCTTTTGTGGCCGGTGAAGAAAAAGTATGGCCGTGATGTTTCCTGGGCCGACCTGATGGTGCTGGCTGGTAACGTCGCGCTGGAAAAAGCGGGCTTCAAGACATTCGGCTTTGCCGGTGGTCGTGCCGATGACTGGGAAGCTGACCTAGTTTACTGGGGTCCGGAAACCAAATGGTTGGATGATAGCAAACGCTACAGCGGCAAGCGTGATCTTGAAAACCCGTTGGCGGCTGTACAGATGGGTCTGATTTACGTGAACCCGGAAGGCCCTACCGGCCACACCGGTGACCCAATTGCCGCCGCTGCGGATATCCGTGACACCTTTGGCCGCATGGGCATGAACGACGAGGAAACCGTTGCCTTGATCGCCGGTGGTCACACCCTGGGTAAAACCCACGGTGCCCGAGGTCCGGGTAAGTGTGTCGGTGCAGACCCGGCTGGCTCGGCTTTGGAAGAGCAGGGCTTGGGTTGGAAAAACACCTGTGGCAAGGGTAATGCTGAAGACACCATTACCAGTGGTCTGGAAGGTGCCTGGACACCCACCCCTACCCAGTGGACCACGGCCTTCCTGCAAAACCTGCTGAACTTCGAGTGGGAAATGACCAAGAGCCCGGCGGGTGCTGTGCAGTGGATACCCAAAGACAAGGCCCTTCACGAATTGGCCCCGGATGCTCACATCGAGGGTAAACGCAACCCGATTGTGATGCTGACCACAGACCTGTCACTGCGTGAAGACCCTGCATATCGCAAGATCTCCGAGCGTTTTGCCAAGAACCCGGATGCCTTCAACGACGCCTTTGCCCGTGCCTGGTTCAAATTGACCCACCGCGACATGGGTCCAAGTGCCCGTTATGTCGGTGGCGAAGCGCCTAAAGACGTGTTGATCTGGCAAGACCCGGTACCGGCGGTTGATCACAAGCTGGTGGATGATAAGGATGTTGCCAGTCTCAAGGGCAAGATTCTCGATTCCGGTCTGACCGTTCCTGAGCTGGTCAGAACTGCCTGGGCCTCTGCGTCAACATTCCGTGACACGGATATGCGCGGTGGTGCCAATGGTGCGCGGATTCGTCTTGCTCCCCAGAGCAACTGGGCGGTGAACGATCACGACGAGCTGGTGAAAGTGATTGGCAAGCTGATGGCTATCCAGAAGGATTTCAACGGCGCCCAAAAGGGCGGCAAGAAAATCTCACTGGCTGACCTGATCGTACTGGGCGGTGCCGCAGGCATTGAAAAAGCTGCCAAGGATGCGGGTCATAACGTGACCGTGCCCTTCCATCCCGGCCGCACTGATGCTTCCCAGGAACAGACTGACGTTGAGTCCTTTGCCTACCTGGAGCCTGCCGCTGATGGTTTCCGTAACTACTATGGCAAAAACAGCCGCCTGTCCCCTGCAGAAATGCTGATCGACAAGGCAGATCTGCTGAGCCTGACCGTACCGGAAATGACCGTGCTGGTAGGTGGTATGCGCGCGCTGAACGCCAATGCTGGCGGCAGCAAGCAGGGTGTGTTCACCGACAAACCCGGAACTTTAAGCAATGACTTCTTTGTCAATCTGCTGGACATGTCCACCCAGTGGCAGAAGTCTGATAAAGCCGGTGTTTACGACGGTGTTGATCGCAGCTCGGGCAAGAAACGCTGGTCTGCTTCTCCGGTAGACCTGGTGTTTGGTTCCAGCTCAGAGTTGCGTGCCGTTGCTGAGTTCTACGCGGCGGACGATGCCAGTGGCCAGTTCGTTAACGACTTTGTTGCGGCCTGGACCAAGGTGATGAATCTGGATCGTTTTGAAATGTAATCATCACTTCAAAATAGCCATGGTAAGCCAGAGCTGATATCAACAACTGGCGACACCACCCACAACAGGGCCCTATAGGGCCCTGTTTTTTTGAGGTAAATCAGTAAAGATGAGAGTTTTTTTAGTGTGATCGATCGCCTTTATTCCGCTCTCGGCCCTATCGTTGGATAATGATTTTCAGGCCCCAGGAGCTTCACCATGCACGATTTGTTATTGCTGGCCATTATCTGGCTGGGAGTTTTTGCTGCGTCTTTTGCCGCCCACCACACCCGGCTGACCCCGGTACTCTGGTACCTGTTTTTCGGTGCACTCATGGTCAACCTCGGTTGGCTGCCGGAACAAATGCCGATCTTTATCCAGGATTTTTCGGAGTTGGGCATCATTCTTATCATGTTTGCCCTGGGGTTTGAGGAAAATACCGGCAATTTTCTCAGCAGTATCAAGCGGAGTTGGGGTATCGCCTTTTTTGGGGCGGTGGCGCCATTTGCGGTGGCGTATTTTGCCACTCTCTATTTCTGGGGCGACAACAACATGGCCCTGCTTTGTGGGTTGGCCATGACCGCCACAGCCGTCTCGCTGACCATGGTGTCACTCAAAACCGAAGGGCTCAGCAAAACCCCGGCAGCCACCGGCATTATGACCTCTGCGGTGTTGGACGACATCGCCTCCCTGGCGCTGGTGGCCGTGATGGTGCCCATGGCCACAGGGGAGGCCAGCCTGTCGTTTGCGGGTATCGCACTGGTAGTGGGTAAAGCGCTGATGTTCTTTGTGCTGATTACCTTTCTCGGTGCCTGGCTGTTCCCCGCCAGTGAGGGTTGGGTTGCGAGAATTCCTTTTATCGGTCGTTTCAGTCTGCGTCAGATATTGTCCATGGCACGCGGCGAATACACGGTGCTGGCGCTGCTACTGGTAGCGGTTCTGGTGGCGATTACCGGGCACCATTTCGGCTTTCACCCGGCAGTGGGAGCTTACATGGCGGGCCTGGTGATCAAACGGGAATACTTTGATTTCCACCCAGGTGAACAGATCGACTTTCACGGCCAGGCCAAACAGATTATCGATAACGTGGCTTTCTCATGGATTGGCCCCGTTTTTTTTGTCTCTCTCGGCACCAAACTGGTATTTGATTTCGACGTATTTATTTCCGTGTTGCCCCAGGGCTTGTTGCTCTTCGTTGGCCTGTTTTTGGGGCAGGTGCTCTCCGCATCACTCGCGGCGCGCTATACCGGCAGTTTTGATTGGCCTGCGAGCTGGATGATCGGTTTTGGCATGCTGGGACGAGCCGAGCTGGCGTTTGTGGTCATGGATATCGCCTACGTGCAGCACGATATCATGAGCGTCGAGGCCTTCTACGCACTGATGCTGAGCGCCTTCCTGTTGAACGTATCCGTGCCACTGACCATCCGCTGGTGGAAGAAAAAATATGGCGAGGCGTTGTGTCCTGGTTAAGGGGCGGGAGCCGCCCTAAACCTGCCCCGATTTTTTGTCCCGCGCCAGGGGGCGTCGGCCCTTAATTGGCGGCTACCACACAGTTGCGGCCAGTTTTTTTTGCCTCATACATCGCCTTGTCCGCGCGTTCTATTGAATCTTCGACGGAGAGGGAAGGATCGAGAATGGTGACGCCGAATGAAGCCGTCACCTGCAGGTTGTGGTCTGACGCTTCGGATTGAATGCGCTGGGCGGCAACGGTGTCGCGCAGCCGTTCAGCGACTCCGCAGGCATTCTCCAATGTGGTGCCGGGCATGCAGATCAGAAACTCCTCGCCCCCGTAGCGGTAAATTTTCTCGTACGGGCGTAGCAGGGTTTGTAGACACTGCACGGTTGAGATGAGCACTCTATCGCCGACGGCGTGACCGTATCGGTCATTGATTTGTTTGAAGTGGTCAAGGTCCAGCAGGGTAAGAGCGCAGGTCTGGGCGCCCCTTTGCACCAGGGAATGCTGTTCGCGCAGCCAAGAGAGCAGGCCGGCCCTGGTCAGGGCGCCGGTCAGGGGGTCCAGGTTCTGGGCTATTTCTGTGAACTCATGGTGCAGCGCATGGATCTCCAGGCGCATTTTGTCCAAGGCATTTTCAAACAGGTCCAGGCTGGTCGGGGGAATGGGGGTGCCGTTGGCCACGAGCTCCAGCAGGTTTCGGGCGCAGTCGTGCATGTTCTTGTGGGCGAGCTCAAGGGAGAGAAAGGCGGGGTGTTGTCGCAAAAAAACCGCCGGCACGCTCTCGTACCAATGGCCGAAGCGGCAGCGGCGATGGGCGTCAGGCATCAAATCTGCGGCATCCGCTGGCACATGGGAGATCAGTGCCCGCAGCACGTTCTTGTACCATTGCTCGTGGTTATAAATCGCCTGATCGAGCTCTGCGATGGTGGATTGCAACTGTTGTCTGGTCGGTGTCGTGAACGGGTGCTCGTACAAGGTTGCAGTTCCTCTGGCGTGGCAGTCCCCTCCATGCACAGACAACACCGGGTTGAGCATAAATCCTGCCCCGCCTGCAGCTACGGGGTTGCCGTTCAGGCAAATGCTTGCCCCGCCCCCTAGCTTGTGTCTATGACTCATGGCTTCCACTGAAACTGTACACCAAGATAGTCAAGGCGCGCCAGCTATGGCCAGGGCGCTGTAATAAGGGTGCGGACTGACAAGTGATCAGTTTCTCTGGCAAACCGGCAGGTGAGTGACAATATGGACCCGAGGCAAAGGTTTAGTGACGGGAGCAACTGCTGAGATACGGCATGTTACCGGGGCAGTGTGCTTGGGTTGAAACGAGTGGTGCGGCACCCAGCTGGGCAGCCGTGTTGAGTCTCGGGTAGGTGATTACCTACCCGGAAAAGTCTTCAGAAAAACTGTTGCTGTATCGCTCGATCCATTCCTGTGCCGCAGTTTCACTGTCCAGTTCGCGCCCTTCCCTGATGAGCTCGCGGCGGTAGTGCTCGATCTGGCAGACCTGCTCCACCATTTTGCTCTTGAAGACCTCGGTATCATCGTTGAACTTGATGCCGACCCGGAACCCCTTGGCGCAGGGAATACATCTCACCACCCGGCCCGAGACCCGGCAGTCCATTTGCAGTGAGGGAATGCACATTGTTACCGGGGTGCCCGGCAAAAGCTGACGCGGCAGGCGACAGGCAATGCCCCCCTGGCTGATGTCGCAGAGGCTGGCCTGGTCGCCGTTGTTGCAGCCATCCGGGGAAACGAGGATGGGGAAATCCGTGGGGTGGCGTATGAAGCGTCGCATGGTTCGACCTCCCTGTCGGTGTATTGCTTATGGTAGATCACCTTGGCAGGGTTTTCCGGTGGAAAGCACTGCCACCGGAATCCGGGCCGAGATAAAGGCGACGGCCCGGGCACAGTCTGGCAAGTGATCCTCTAGGGGCAACTGATGCCGGGGTCGTCGAATTGATCAATGGCGTCGAGGAAACCCGTCACTTCCGGATCGGCGGAATTGATCTGCACAATCACCCGCTTAATCGCCTGGAAAATGCGCGGATCATGGGTGCTCGATGTCTGATTGGACTCGGCCCAATCGTGGTACGGCCACCCCTTAACATAGGAGACAATATCGTCTTCGGCCCCGAGGGTTTGATAAACGGCGTTGACGATACCCGACCCTTCCAGCGTCGCATCTTTCAAGACAAAGTTACCGTCCACATAGCGCGCATCCAGAAGATCCGAGTCGAGACGAATATCCCCTTCCAGCAGGCCGAGCAGGTCGGCCAGGCGGCTCCAGAGTCGGTTGGCCCTCGCAGAGTGCGGCGAGGCAACGATGTCCAGCAACTCACACTTTGTTTTCGGCAGGGTGTAAGTAGGTGTGCCAAGCGGGTAAAAGCTCCGCGGGCGAAGCGCATATTCCGCCCATTTTGCCGTTGCCTCGTTCATCCATCTGCGCTTGAAGAGCGTCTGTCCGTACTGGAACAGGTGAAACATTTCATGGGTGACGATAAACCATCTCGTGGTGAATGGTGCCTTGTCCTGCAGGTTGACCGAGATATCAATTCGCAGCGTGCAAACGTTGCCCCTGTTGGGGGCGGAGGGGTATCTGACCGCCTTGTCGTAGGCGACGCCGTTTCCCGAGAAATTAAGCAAGTTGATATCAATGCGCTTGCTGACCCTGTACCTGGCACTTTCCAAAGGATCGGGAAAGCCCAGTGAATTAAAGGCCTCGCGTGAGATTCCAGCCTGGAGGGCGATGTTTTCCACGAAGTCCGGCACGTGGTTGTTGTTGGTGTCGGCCGTTGAGCGGGCAGGCAGCTTGTGACTGGTTCCCGAAGCGGGATTTTTACGGGTATAAAAAACCCGGATCTCGCCCAGGCTGTAGACCTCGTCTAGTTTGTTAAGGTTTGAGGAGCTCAGGGATGCGCAGGGCACGATGGCCTCGGCCGCCTGTGTTGAAGAACCAAAGAGAATTAATACAAATACACAAATTGAGAAGATGATGCTTTTCATGTTTGTGCCCTGCGTTCATGGAATGGAATCCGTGAATACTCGGTGGTGAGGGAGCATTAACGATCTGAATAGAAGCCTTAAAAAAATAAAGGGCAGATGGCGGATTCTGTCCATCATGCTTTAGGAATAACGCGAAAGTGTGTGTCTGCCTTGGGGGAGGAAAGGGGTGGCGGCGATGACTAAAGCAATGCCGTCAGAGAGCCATTGGGGGTTGTCCCATTGCCGTGTCGTAGGGGGATGGGGAAGGGGTATGGGCATGACGAGTAGGACTAGGATGTTCTACTGGATACAAGACGTGCGGGCGCACACCCGTCATGTAGTCCTGGTTATCGGCTTTTCCAGATTCTGGCCACAGCCCGCTCGTTGCCCAGCCAGCCAACAATTTCGCACACTGAGCCCACCACAAAAAATACCGTGGTGGGAAGAAGCCCGGCGGTAGCCTCTGCAGTGATTGACGCGAACAGGCAGCCGGATGATAGCAGCAGAAACAGCAGGCCCAAGGCAATCAGAATTTTCCGGTGGGATGATCGATAAACGTATTCATCGCTGCCAGATTCAAATGGGTTAAGCACCGGGGCAAACAGTTTTCGGAGAAGTGCTCTCATGATGGGCCTTGATCAGCGTAAAAAAGAAGGTGTTCATCATACCGCAATTGTCGTCAGGCACGCGGTGAATCAACAACGAGAGATCAATGTTATTGGGTGGCGTTAGTGCAGATGCGGATAGTAATAGGCGGTTAACGGGGACTGAACGTAATAACCCCAAAGGTTGCTATACTCTGCCACGCTCAAAAAAAGGTGGGAGTGAGTAAATGCAGATTAAAGATAAAGTTGCAGTGATAACAGGTGCGGCCAGCGGCATTGGTCAGGCAGTTTCTACTTTGCTGGCTGAGCGTGGCGTGAAAAAAATTGCCGTGGTGGATATGACCGATCGCATCGATGCGGTGGCTGCCGATATCAATGCCCAGGCCGGGCGAGATGTCGCCGTGCCGTTTCAGGGCAACGTCACCGATGCCGAGTTTCGCCAATCAGTTTATGACCAGATGGAAAAGGATTACGGCATCGTCAGTATCTGCGTCCCCGCTGCCGGTATCACCCGCGATGACCTCGCTGTTCGCGTTAACAAGGAAACCGGCAAGGCCAGCATTTACCCGCAGGAAAATTTCGAAATGGTGGTCAACGTCAACCTGATCGCCCCGGTCTATTGGGCCATGGAATTGATCGCTCGTGTGGCCGAACACCGTGCCGCCAACGGCCTGAAAAAATGGGCCGCCGATGAAGGCGTGCAGGGTAATGTGGTCTTTATCGGCTCCATTTCCTCCCAAGGCAATAAAGGGCAGGTGTCCTACGCTTCCACCAAGGCGGGGCTGGAAGGTGCGGCCTCGACCCTGGCCAAAGAGGCCACCTTCCACGGTGTGCGTTGCGGCGTGATTCACCCCGGCTTTACCGATACCCCAATGGTCCGCGCCATGGGAGATGAGTATATCGAGAAATATATTCTGCCCTTTACCCAGCTGGGCCGACTGATCAAACCCGAAGAAATAGCCGATGCTATCTGCTTTATGATTTCGAACTCAGTGGTTTCGGGCGAGCTCTGGGCGGATGCGGGTTGGCATCCTTCGGCTTGATAGGGAATGAAATGTTGGTGTGGTGAAGATTTTTTGTTCCTGCACTCAGGTTGGAAAAAAAGCCGCGCTTTGCGCGGCTTTTTGAATGTTGGGAGAAGGAAAGTTTGATCTGACACCACTTATTTATTTTTACACTGACCCCAAATATCTCTCCCCAAATATCTCCTTTACACTGACCCCAAATATCTCCGGCATCGTCAGTATCTGCGTACCCGCTGCCGGTATCACCCGCGATGACCTCGCTGTTCGCGTTAACAAGGAAAGCGGTAAGGCCAGCATTTACCCGCAGGAAAATTTCGAAATGGTGGTCAACGTCAATTTGATCGCCCCGGTCTATTGGGCCATGGAATTGATTGCCCGCGTTGCCGAACATCGCGCCGCCAACGGCCTGAAAAAATGGGCTGCCAGTGAAGGTGTGCAGGGCACAGTAATCTTTATCGGCTCCATTTCCTCCCAGGGCAATAAAGGGCAGGTGTCCTACGCTTCCACCAAGGCAGGGCTGGAAGGCGCGGCCTCGACCCTGGCCAAAGAGGCCACCTTCCACGGTGTGCGTTGCGGCGTGATTCACCCCGGATTTACCGATACCCCAATGGTGCGCGCCATGGGTGATGACTATATCGAGAAATATATCCTGCCCTTTACCCAGCTGGGCCGACTGATTAAACCCGAAGAAATCGCCGATGCTATCTGCTTTATGATTTCCAACTCGGTGGTTTCAGGGGAGCTCTGGGCGGATGCGGGTTGGCATCCTTCGGCTTAGTCGTAAATTGGCTTCCAGTGCAGCAAGGGGTTTCAATTTTGGCTCTGCACCTAGGATAAAAAAGGCCGCGCATTGCGCGGCCTTATTGTTAAAGTTTGATCTGACCCCACTTATTTCACTTATTTATTTTTACACTGACCCCAAATATCCAGGCGAGCTCTGGGCAGATGCGGGCTGGCATCCTTCCGCCTGATCGAAAATTGAGTTTTGGTGCAGTAAAGATTGTTTGATAGGTGGGGAAGGTTTGATCTGATCCCGCTTATTTATAAGATCAATGACTCTGACCCCATTGATTCGGCGGTGGTTTTTACACTGACCCCAAATATCATTGTCTTAAATCAAATGCGGTGAATGCCAAAAGTGGATTTACAATATGTAAGCCTTCGCGATAGTTATTGTCTTGGACTTTCCCGAAGAGGGTAGCAACTTTTACATGGCCGGCAGGTACAGTGATCACGAGCGACATCAAGAGCAATATGGCAGAGGCGCCCCAGCATAAATATCCGACTATATTGATCCTTCTTTCAGTAGGGGTTCCATTTGATTTATTTAAAACAATAATTGTCCCAATTATTAAAAATAAAGCTGATAAGAATAATTTTGTCATGTAGTAAAATACTTTTTATAAATAAATCTTTTTTGAAAATAAGAATTGTTTTGTTTTGTTTTGTTTTGTTTTGTTTTGTTTTGTTTTGTTTTGTTTTGTTTTGTTTTGTTTTGTTTTGTTTTGTTTTGTTTTGTTTTGTTTTGTTTTGTTTTGTTTTGTTTTGTTTTGTTT
>Ga0209692_10000381_pt1 | contig 115099 bp, 93 predicted proteins | sample tdDd472_FD_187129 | JGI IMG/M metagenome (GOLD analysis project Ga0209692, IMG submission 187129) | Marine sediment microbial communities from the Atlantic coast under amendment with organic carbon and nitrate - tdDd47.2 (SPAdes)... | ecosystem: Environmental > Aquatic > Marine > Coastal >...
TGGAGGAAATCCGCTTCAAGAAAACCCTGGAGCGGGGCCTGCGGCTGCTGGATGAGGAGGTGCGGAATCTGCCGGAAAAGGGCGTGCTCGCCGGCGATGTCGCCTTTCGGCTTTATGACACCTACGGCTTTCCCCTCGATTTGACCCAGGACGCGCTGCGGGCGCAGAATCTGTCGGTCGATGAGGCGGGCTTCGCTGCGGCGATGGCCAGACAAAAGGCCGAGGCCCGCGCCGCCTGGAAGGGCTCCGGCAGCGCGGCGACCGAGGAAATCTGGTTCAAGGCCGGCGAGACCTTCGGCGCGACGGAATTTCTCGGCTACGCCACGACCCATGCCGAGGGAAAAATCCTGCAGATCGTCCGGGATGGAGTCGCGGTTGACGAGGCCCGGCAAGGCGATGAGGTCGCCCTGCTGACCAACCAGACGCCCTTTTACGCCGAATCCGGCGGCCAGATGGGCGACATCGGCGTCATCAGGACTGTGGGCGGCGCCGTGGCCGTGGTCGGGGATACGATCAAGAAGCTCGGCAGGCTGCATGTTCATATGGCGCGGGTAAGCAAGGGAACATTCGCCGTTTCGGATATTGTCGATATGAAAGTGGATGATGATCATCGTGACCGGATGCGGGCCAATCATTCGGTGACCCATATTCTGCATGCGGTGCTGCGGCGTCAGCTTGGCGATCATGTGACCCAGAAAGGCTCGATGGTGGCGGCGGACCGGCTGCGGTTTGATTTCAGCCACAACAAGGCCCTGAACGCGGCTGAAAAGCAGGCGATTGAACAGGAGGTCAACCGGATCATCCGCCAGAACAGCGCCGTCGGCACCAAGTTGATGACGCCGGAAGAAGCGATTGACGCCGGCGCCATGGCGCTTTTCGGCGAAAAATACGGCGATGAGGTCCGGGTCGTCTCCATGGGGATGGACGATCAGGCCGATCAGAATTACTCCGTCGAATTATGCGGCGGCACCCATGTCCGCCGGACCGGCGACATTGGCGCCTTCAAAATCATTGCCGAAAGCGCCGTCGCCGCCGGCGTGCGCCGGATCGAGGCGCTGACCGGGGAAGCCGCCAATGATTATGCCCGCCAACAGGAAAATTACCTCAATGAGGCGCTGTCGCTGCTGAAAAGCACGCCGGAACAGTTGGCCGGACGCCTGTCGGCCCTGCTGGAGGAACGCAAGGCGGCGGAGCGGGAAATATCCGACCTGCGCCGGAAACTGGCCATGGGCGGCGGCCGTGACGACGGATCCGAGATCAGGACCCTGGGCGCGATCAAATTTATCGGCCGGGTGTTGGACGGGGTTCAGGCGAAGGATCTGCGGAGCCTCGCCGATGACGCCAGGCAGAAGATCGGTTCCGGGGTCGTCGCCCTGGTCGCCGTGAATGAGGGCAAGGCCGGACTGTTGACGGCGGTTACTGATGACCTGACGGATAAAATCAGCGCCGTTGATCTGGTGCGCGCCGGGGCCGGGGCTGTCGGCGGCAAGGGCGGCGGCGGCCGGCCGGATATGGCCCAGGCCGGCGGTCCGGAAGGGGCGAAAGCCGAACAGGCCCTTGAGGCGATTGAAGAAATCCTGAAAAAACTGTAGGCTGAAGGCCATCTCGCAAGGGGTGGCCTTTTTACATGAAGCGAAACATAATTTCGGGATCAGATGGTGGATCACGCAAAGACACATCGGCGGCGGCTGTTTGAAATCATTGAAATGGGGCTGAGCGGCAATCGGCTCGCCAGCCTGTTCGACGGTTTCATGGTGGTGCTGATTTTGCTGAATGTGGTGGCGGTGGCCCTGGAAACGGTGCCGACCCTGGACCGGCTTTACGGGGTGTGGTTTCTCTGGTTTGAAATTTTCTCTCTGCTGATTTTCTGCGTGGAATATATTTTGCGCATCTGGGTCGCGGTGGAACATCGCCCGCGACCGGAGGCTGTTGGAAAAGGTCGGTTTCGTCTACGGTTTATCACGTCGCCGCTGATGGTGATTGATTTTCTGGCGATTATGCCGTCGCTGCTGTTTGCGGCCGGAATTGATCTCAGGCTGCTCAGGATTTTCCGCCTGTTGCGCCTGTTCAAGCTCATGCGCTATTCGCCGGCGCTGGCCTCCCTCGGCAGCGTGCTTTATACGGAGCGCAGGGCCCTGATCGCCACCCTGATCATCATTCTGGGATTATCGTCTTTTGCGGCGACCGTGATGTATAATCTGGAGCGTCATATCCAGCCGGATGTCTTCGGCACGATCCCGAACGCCCTGTGGTGGGCGCTGGCGACGCTGACGACGGTCGGTTACGGGGATATGGTGCCGGTGACCTGGGCCGGACGTCTGTTTGGCGGTATTGTGATGATTTTCGGCGTCTGTATCTATGCCCTGCCGATTGGCATCATCGCCTCCGGCTTCGCCAATGAAATTCATCAGCGGGATTTTGTCGTCCGCTGGGGGCTGGTGGCCAATGTGCCGCTGTTCCAGGGGCTCGACGCCAACCTAATCCGGACCATCACGAAATATCTGCGCTCTAGCGTCGTCGAAAAAAACAACCTGGTCGTCATGAAAGGCAGTTACGCCGACCAGATGTATCTGATCGTTTCCGGTAAGGTGAGCCGGCGCGATGGCGGCCGCGTCATGACATTGGAGGACGGCGGCTTTTTCGGGGCGCAAGCGCTGATGGAGAAGAGCCGCTATACGTCAAATTATGTCACGGAAACGGAGTGCCATTTTTTCATTCTGGATGGCCGGGAATTTCACCGTCTGATGGACGAAAACCCCAAATTGCGCGAGCGGATCGAGGACTCCTATAACAAAAGCTCCCATTGCGATTATGGTCAGGCGGCGGCGCCGGAGGAAATATTTTCCGACGACGCATGACATAAAGACGGATTATTGCGCCCGCGCCATGATCATCTGCCCTCGTCGTCCTCGTTTCCTGCGCCATAGCCCTCTGTCGCCATTCTCCGCCCTTTCCCGTCGCCCGTGACAGGCAAGCAAATAGAATAAAAATCCCGCCCCCTGATCAACAGGGCGCGGGACATTTTGACGGTATCGGTTTGAGCTGGCCGGTTTGCCCGGCCCCTGATCAGGCTTGAGCCGGGGCTTACGCCATGGCTTTTTGCAGGTTCTCATCAATCTTGTCGAAGAACTGTTTCGAGGTCAGCCAGGCCTGTTCCGGGCCGACCAGCAGCGCCAGGTCCTTGGTCATGTAACCGCTTTCGACGGTTTCGACGCAGACCCGTTCCAGGGTGCCGGCGAATTTGGCCAGTTCCGCGTTGCCGTCGAGCTTGGCCCGGTGAGCGAGGCCGCCGGTCCAGGCAAAGATCGACGCGATCGGGTTGGTGGAGGTTTCCTTGCCCTGCTGATGCATGCGGTAATGACGGGTCACGGTGCCGTGGGCGGCTTCGGCTTCGACCACGGATCCATCGGGGGTCATAAGAGCGGAGGTCATCAGGCCGAGGGAGCCGAAGCCCTGGGCCACGGTGTCGGACTGGACGTCGCCGTCATAGTTTTTACAGGCCCAGACGAACTTGCCGTTCCATTTCATGGCGCAGGCGACCATGTCGTCAATCAGGCGATGCTCATAGGTGATGCCGGCGTCGGCGAATTTGGCGGCGAATTCATTCTGATACACTTCCTCGAACAGGTCCTTGAAGCGGCCGTCGTAGGCTTTGAGGATTGTGTTCTTGGTGCTCAGGTACACCGGCCAGCCGCGGTTCAGGCCGTAATTCATGCAGGCCCGGGCAAAGTCGCGAATGCTTTCATCCAGGTTATACATGGCCATGGCCACACCTGAACTTTCAAAGTTGAAAACTTCATGTTCGATGGCTTCACCACCATCTTCAGGCTGGAATTTGATGGTCAGCTTGCCGGCGCCGGGGACGCGGAAGTCCGTGGCGCGATACTGGTCGCCAAAGGCGTGACGGCCGATGACGATCGGATCGGTCCAGCCCGGCACCAGGCGCGGCACATTGGAACAGATGATCGGCTCGCGGAACACGGTGCCGCCAAGGATGTTACGGATCGTGCCGTTGGGTGACCGCCACATTTTTTTCAGGCCGAATTCCTCAACCCGCTGTTCATCGGGGGTAATGGTCGCGCATTTGACGCCGACGCCATATTCCTTGATGGCGTTGGCGGCGTCAATGGTGATCTGGTCATCCGTCTCGTCACGCTTTTCAATGCCGAGATCGTAATATTTCAGATCAATATCAAGATACGGGTGGATCAGTTTATCCTTGATCCAGGCCCAGATGATACGTGTCATTTCATCGCCGTCGAGTTCGACAACAGGATTTTCTACTTTAATTTTAGCCATTATGACCCCTTGTAAAAATCGGCGCCGAACTTTGACGCCTGGGTTTTGGGTAAAAGGAAGAGGGCGATGCCGCTCCGTTCCCATATAGTGTGATTCAATATGCCGTCAGTGAATATAATGCTGCTCAGTATGATTCTTCGCTATGATTCTTCTCTATGATTCTGGCGCAAACTATCACTGCTTACCCGGGATGTGAAGTCAAGAAACGAAAGAATCTTCCTAAATCAGGTTGTTTTTTGTGTGTTGTTCGATTTCCGGCAGTGATTTCAGCAGAGGCATCACCTCATCGACCGTTTTGACCACATGAAACAGGTCAAAGGTGGCGGGGGTGGTGAATTCCTCCCGGATGAAATTTTCGATCAGCGCCAGCAGGGGATCCCAGTAATTGTCGGAATTGACCAGGATGACCGGTTTGTTATGCAACCGCAACTGCTTCCAGGTGATCACCTCGATGGTTTCATCCAGGGTGCCGATGCTGCCGGGCAGAACCAGAAAGGCGTCGGAATGATCGAACATCATGCGCTTGCGTTCATGCATGTTATTGACCACATAGAAATTGGTCGCCTGGCGTAGGCCGATTTCCTCCTCATCGAGATGGAAGGGTATAATGCCGGTGACCTTGCCGCCGTTATCCATGACCGTGTTGGCGAGGACCCCCATCAGCCCCACATTGCCGCCGCCATACACCAGGCGGATGTTTTCCTCGACGAGGATGTTGCCCAGTTTGCGGGCGATTTTCTTAAAATGATTGTTGCGGCCGGTGTGGGATCCGCAATAAACGCAGAGGGAGGAGATATGTGCCATCGGGTTAAATTCATTCCTTTTCGCCTGGCCTTTTTGCCTGGATTTTGATTGTGAAATTCGCTTTGTCGAATCATGACCGGGTCAAAGTCACAGTTTTGACAATATTCCATTTTAGCATTGGGACAATTACATTTATATAGAATTTTTATGAAAGAAGAGACGACAAGGGGGGCTGTTGTCATGGATGCGCTGGGCTTTCCGTTAAAATGATACTGGTATTTTTCATCTTATGCAGTATATATATTCCGCGTGCTTTTTTAACATTTTGATTTGGTAAGTAATTGGCTGAGCAGCATTCAGAAACGCCATACAAGCGGGAAAAAACAGGGTCGGACTGGGTCTTGCGGGCCAGCATAATATTCCTGGCGGTGGTCGCCGTTGGCGCGGTTGCGTGGATTGTGTTTTTTGCCGAGGACCGGACAAGGGACTTTTTCACCTCGGATATTCTGAAAGAAAAAGTCGAAACCATTATCAGCCAGGATACAGCCGCCCCGGAGCAGGCGGGGGGCGCGGCCATTCTGCCGAGCTTTGATATTGTGCGGATCAGCCGCAACGGAACCGGGGTGATCGCGGGGCGGGCGGCGCCAAACAGTGATATTTACATCTATGCCAAGGGCAAGGAAATCGGTTCTGCGGTGGCGGACCGCAACGGCGAATGGGTGCTGCTCTATGATGTTCCCCTTGACAGCGGCCCGACGGAGCTCAGCCTTAAATCCACCATGCCGGGAAAATTCGAAGTCTTTTCCAGTGACGTGGTCATTGTCGCCGTGCCCGACCGCGAGGAAGAGCGCTTTATTGAGGATGAGAGCAACGGCGTTATCGCCATCCTGACGCCGCGCACCGGCGCCGGGCCGACCCGGGTTCTGCAGAAACCCCGCCTGGTGAATTTCGCCGAAATGTCAAAGGGCCTGTCTCTTGATACCCTGGATTACGGCCAGAATTCAGATATCATCATTTCCGGCACCGCGACGAAAAACGCCCGGGTGCGGATTTATCTGGATAACCGCTATCTGGATGAGGTGACCGCATCGGAGGAAGGCGCCTGGACCTATTCTTTCACCCATAAAATGGACCGGAATGAACATCGTATCCGGCTGGATCAACTGCTGGAGGGCGACGATGTGGAGGTGCGTGTCGAGCAGCCCTTCACCCGCGGCACTGCGATTGACACCGCCCGGGCCAAAGGGGAGGTCGTCGTGCGTCCCGGCAACAGCCTGTGGCATATTTCCCGCAGGCTATATGGCTCGGGCTTCCATTACACCCTGATTTTCGGGGCCAACAAGGATGTTATCAAAGACCCTGACCTGATTTATCCCGGACAGAAATTTACCCTGCCCGGCGCCCCGACAATTGACTAATGCGCGACAGGCTTGCCCACGATTTCGGCTTATCCGGCAATTTTATCCATTGTTGTTTCAAGCGTATTCTTCTGGTCGAGCAGGGTGTAGGTAATCACTTCAATCAGCCGTTTGGCGTTCGCCGGACCGTTAAATCTGGTTTGCAGGACCATCTGAATCTGACTGTGCCGGGAAAGGCTGCAGTCGCCCGTCCTGAAGTGAGGCGTCAGGCTGGACAGCAAGGACTGGCGACGGATTCTATCTTCTGCGCTGAAAGGGATATAGCCGAGCTCCGCAACCAGGCTGATGGAATAATTGTCCTGCTCTTGATGATGCAGCAACTGACCGGCAAATAATATATCCCGCCATGTGAACGTAAAATGCGACGGAAAGCTGATGGTTTTTCCCGTCAGGTGACTGGCGATATCATCCAGCAGATTGTTTAAATTGAGCAGGGATGACTTCTTATATTTTGTATCTGTTGCGGGGGACACGTCGGTTTCCTGAATAAGTTACTACATACAATATCTGGCGTTTAAAAAACAGGACGATCATGTTTTTGCCAAATAATAAAATTATTGCCTTAAAATACTGTAAATAAGCGCCATATCTGTATAGTTTTGAAAAACCGGGACTTCGGAGAGAAAGAAACAGTGGTAAATACCAAAAGTAACGATCCTGCTTCAGCAAACGGAAAAAAAGAGCCGCTTCCTGAGGAGCCCTCAGGCGAAAATCATTGGCAGACCATAAGAACGCTGTTGCCCTATATCTGGATCAGGGGTCGTTGGGACCTGCGGTTCCGGGTGGTTCTGGCGATGATTTTTCTGGCGACGGCGAAACTGATCGGGGTATATGTTCCTTTCCTGTTCAAGGATGCCGTTGACGCCCTGACGCCCGGTTTTACGCCGGACGCCAGGGCGGTGGCGCTGGCCCTGCCGCTGGCCCTGATCATCGGGTATGGTATCGCGCGCGTCCTGAGCCTGTTTTTCGGCGAAATCCGCGATGCGGTTTTTGTCAAGGTCGGCCAGCATGCGCTGCGCAGCATCGCGCTCGCCACTTTCCGGCATCTGCATAATCTGTCGCTCCGGTTTCATATGGAGCGCAAAACCGGCGGCCTGAGCCGGGTCATTGAACGCGGGACCAAGGGAATTGATTTCCTGTTGCGTTTCATGCTGTTCAATATCCTGCCGACCCTGCTGGAAATCATCCTGATCACCTATATTTTCTGGGCCAAGTTCGGTTTTTTCTATGCCCTGGTGACCTTTGGCTGCCTGGTCAGTTACATCATGTTCACGGTCTATATCACCGACTGGCGGCTGAAATTCCGCCGGGAGATGAACAAGCAGGATTCCGAAGCCAATACCAAGGCCATCGACAGCCTGCTGAATTTCGAGACGGTGAAATATTTCACCAACGAGGAGCATGAGGCGCGGCGCTATGATGTGGCGCTGGAACGCTATGAGGCGGCCTCGGTGCGCAGCCAGCTTTCCCTGACGCTGCTTAATGTCGGGCAAAGCATCATAATATCCGCCGGACTGGTCATTGTCCTGGTGATGGCGGGGCAGGGGGTGGTTGAGGGTCGTTTCACCATTGGCGAATTCGTTCTGGTGAATTCCCTGCTGATCCAGATATATATGCCGCTGAATTTCCTCGGCTTCGTCTATCGTGAGATCAAGCAGTCCCTGGTCGACATGGAAAAGATGTTCGGCATGCTGCGCACCCATTCGGACGTGACCGATACGCCGGGCGCGCGGGAGTTGGAGATCAACGGCGGCGCGGTTGAATTTGACAATGTCTCTTTCCATTACGCCGAAGACCGGCCTATTCTGAAGAATATTTCCTTCAGAGTCGCCGCCGGGACGACAACGGCGATTGTCGGGCCGAGCGGGGCGGGAAAGTCGACGATCTCGCGTATTCTGTTCCGCTTTTACGATATTACCGGCGGGCGGATCCTGGTAGACGGCCAGGATGTCCGGGAGGTAAGTCAGAAAAGCCTGCGCCGCCAGATCGGCGTGGTGCCCCAGGATACGGTGCTGTTTAACGATAATATTCGCTATAATATCCGTTATGGCCGGCCCGAAAGCAGCGATGCGGAGGTGGAGGAAGCGGCGAAATACGCCCAGATTCATGACTTTGTCATGGGCCTGCCGGATAAATATGACAGCGAAGTGGGCGAACGGGGCCTGAAATTGTCCGGCGGCGAAAAACAACGGGTCGCCATCGCCAGAACCATATTGAAAAACCCGTCGGTCCTGCTGCTGGACGAGGCGACGTCGGCGCTGGACAGCCAGACCGAGCAGGGCATCCAGAAGGCGCTGGAAAAGATTTCCGAAAACCGGACGACTATTGTCATCGCCCACCGGCTGTCAACCATCGTCCATGCCAACGAAATTATCGTCCTTGAGGCGGGCGAGATTGTCGAGCGCGGTCGCCATGAGCAGCTGCTGGCCCGGCGCGGCTCCTATTACAATATGTGGCGGAAACAGAAGGAAGCCACCGAAGTCATGCAGAAACTTGTGGAACTGGATGAATTTAATCCGGAATATGAGAAAAAGGTTTGATGCCCGTGGCGGACTGCATTACAACTAACCTTTGAAAATCAGAATTGACCCTGTGATGAGCAAATAGGACAATATCATGGATAATTTTTCAGCGTTATTCAGCTACTTTCACCGCGAAGGACATAAATTTATCCTTGGGTTTGGCTTTGTAACCATTCTGTTTTACCTGTTGGGAATGGATCTGCTCGGGGTGTTGGGCCTGATCCTGACCATCTGGTGCGCCTATTTCTTCCGCGATCCGGAACGGGTAACCCCGACCAAGGAAGGGCTGGTGATCAGCCCGGCCGACGGCGTCGTTCAGTCGGTCTGCGAGGCGGTGCCGCCACAGGAACTGGAAATGGGGGACGAACCCCGGACCCGGGTCAGCGTGTTCATGAATGTCTTCGATGTTCATGTCAACCGGATTCCCATTGACGGCACGATCATCAAACAGGTCTATACGCCGGGAAAATTCCTCAATGCCTCTCTTGAAAAGGCCAGCGTTGACAATGAAAGACATGCGTTGCTGTTGAAAAGCAGGTCGGGCCGCGAAATCGCTTTCGTTCAGATCGCCGGACTGGTCGCCCGGCGCATCCTCTGCTGGGCGGACGACGGCCGGGAATACCGGGCCGGGGAAAGATTCGGCCTGATCCGTTTTGGCAGCCGGGTTGATGTTTATCTGCCCAAGGGGGTGCACGCCATGGTCTGTGTCGGCCAGCGCGCCGTTGCCGGGGAAACCGTCATCGCCAATGAAAAGACCAAGGAACGCGACCGCGAAGGCGAAATTCGTTCATAACAGAAAATTTGCCGGATAACATTTCATGCCCCAGATGAGAGACAAGCATATATTCCCGATCCGCAGTCTTGTGCCGAATGCGATTACGGTTCTGGCTCTGTGCGCCGGCATGTCGGCCATGCGTTTTGCCGTGTTGGGCCGGTGGGAAGGGGCGGTGATCGCCATTCTGATCGCCGGGGTGTTTGACGGCCTTGACGGTCGGGTCGCCCGGTTGCTGAACGGCTCGTCCAAATTCGGCGCCGAACTTGATTCCCTGTCCGATATTGTCAGCTTCGGGGTGGCCCCGGCGCTGATTATGTATAGCTGGACCCTGCGGGATGTGAAGGGGGTCGGCTGGCTGCTCGCGTTGATTTTCACGACGACGATGGCCCTGCGCCTGGCGCGCTTTAACACGATGAGCCGCCGCGAGGATGTCGATGAGGCGGAACGGCGGGATTTTTTTGCTGGCATACCGGCGCCGGCCGCCGCAGCCCTGGCGTTGTGGCCGATGATACTGACCTTCCTGACCGAAGTGGAATTCTTCAGAAATCCGGTGTTCTGCGTCATCTATCTGGGGATTATCGCCGCTTTGACGGTGAGCAATGTACCGACCTTTTCCTTCAAAAAACTGAGCATAAAACGGGAATATGTCCTGTTTTACCTGCTGGGGATCGCCATATTCGCCACCCTGCTCGTGACCCATATCTGGGCGACGATGTCATTGGTTGGCCTGTTTTATGTCGCGACGATTCCGGTTGCGGTTGTCCGTCACCGGCGCCGTTACGGGAAAAACAAACGGCCTGCGCCGCCCCGGAATTCAAAGCGCAAGTCGTAACCGCTCCGTCTGTTTCACAAATCTGATGCGCCCCGGCAATCCGGGGCGATTTTTCCAAAGGGCAAGATTATTCTTGCGCTAAGCTTCGTCAAAACGTATGTTTTAAACTGTTAAGTCGGTGATATATCTTATTGGATATAGTAAAAAAGAAGATAATTAATGAAATTCAAAAAGCCTACCAAGAAGTCTGGCAAGCAGGACGCCAGGGAGCGTATCCTGGATGTTTCTGAAAAATTATTCGCCAACGGCAGTTACGCCAGCGTTTCCGTACGGACCGTCACGGCCGAGGCCGGGGTCAACCTTTCCGCAGTTAATTATTATTTCGGATCGAAGCAGGGATTGTTTCAGGCGGTCTTCGTTCGCCGCGCGACCCAGATGAACCATGAACGGCTCAAGCTGTTGCATGAGGCCGATGAAAAAGCCCGGGCGAATGGCCGGGATGTCGCCATGGAGGAAATTATCAGCGCCATGCTGACGCCGCCGATTTTCTGGCTCTATGATGAAGAACAAGGGCTTTCCGGCTATATCCGCTTCCTGGCCCGGGCCTATCTGGAAGAGGCCAGCGACATGATGAACGTCCTGCGTCAGGAGGTGGATGTATTTGACAAATTTGTCCCCTATTTCCAGAAGACAAAACCCGGCCTGACAGAGGAAGATATTTACTGGCGCATCCATTTTATCATGGGGACCATGCACCATACGATTAATCATCTGGACCGGATCAGCCTGCTGTCGCACAAGGCCTGCCAGGCCGGCACCCGCGAGATCACCCGCGACAGGCTGGTTGATTTCTGTTGCAGGGGGTTTTAGCGCGTCTTTTTTCGTTTGGATCAGCCGAAAAGGTCGTCAATGGCGTTCTGATCCAGATCTTCGCCGTCCAGATCCTGTTCATCGTCATCAAAATAATGGTCGATGCTTTCCTGATGGGTGGTGACCTTTTCGCCGTTGATGATCGCGCCGCATTGCTCAATAAGCTGGATCATTCTGGGCGAGTATCTGTTGATGATGGCCTTAAGGCCGGCCATATCGTCCGCCGCCAGATATTTTTCAAGACGGCGGATGGTCTGTTGAACCAGCCGGTCCATCTGACGAACCGTATGTTCAAAAGGCGTGCGATAGGCTGCCGGTGAATGGTCATAGGCCCGGATGGCGAGCTCCCTGGCGGCAAAGCCGCTGTCGGAGAAATGCTTTTGATAGCTTTTCGGGGTCCATTGCCGGATATCGTCCATACAGTCGGGCATCATGGGCAGCATATCGATCATCATATGAACTTCGTTGAAGTGGTTGATATAATCCGTCGCAAGCAAAGTCTGGGGATTTATGTTTTTACCCTCTACTTCTTTCTGATAGCGCTCAAAGTCTGTCAACATATATGATCTTTTTGGTTATCATTCGCGTTACTGTATCTCCCCCTGATGATCGGCTTTTCGATGGCGTGCCTGACCATCATTGCTAAAAAAAGATTAACATATAGCTAAACCGGGTGATCTTGTAAGGCAAAAAGGCCCCCAGCGCAAGGCTGGAGGCCCTCAAGGAACATAACGCGGGATCAGACGGAATAGTAAAGCTGGAATTCCTTCGGATGGGGCAGTACGCGCACCGCATCGATTTCTTCCTGCTTGAGCCCAATATAGGCGTCAATCTGGTCATCCGAGAAGACATCGCCTTTTTTCAGAAACGCGCGGTCGGCATCCAGAGCCGCCAGCGCTTCGTCGAGGGAAGCGGCGACGGTCGGCACTTCCTTCAGTTCTTCCGGCGGCAGGGCGTAAAGGTCCTTGTCCATGGCGTCGCCGGGATGTATTTTATTCTCGATCCCGTCCAGACCGGCCATCATCATGGCGGCGAACGCCAGATAAGGGTTGGCTGTCGGATCGGGGAAGCGAATCTCGACCCGCTTGCCTTTCGGGCTTGCGCTGTAGGGAATCCGGCAGGACGCGGAGCGGTTGCGGGCGGAATAGGCCAGCAGAACCGGCGCTTCAAAGCCCGGCACCAGACGCTTGTAGCTGTTGGTCGAGGCGTTGGTGAAGGCGTTCAGAGCCTTGGCGTGCTTGATGATGCCGCCGATATAATAAAGCGCCGTATCGGACAGGTCGGCGTAGCCGCTGCCGGCGAACAGCGGTTCGCCGTCCTTCCAGATCGACATATGGGTGTGCATGCCGGAGCCATTGTCCTCGGCGACGGGTTTCGGCATGAAGGTGGCGGTCTTGCCATGCTCATGGGCGACCTGATGGGTGACATATTTGTTGATCTGCACCCGGTCGGCGGTTTGCACCAGAGTGCCGAACATCATGCCGAGCTCATGCTGTGACGGGGCCACCTCATGGTGATGCTTGTCCATCGGCAGGCCGAGTTCCTTCATGATGGTGACCATTTCGCCGCGGATGTTGGCGCAGGTGTCAACCGGCGCCACGGGAAAGTAACCGCCCTTGATGCTTGGCCGGTGGGCCGGGTTGCCGAATTCTTCCTGACGGTCGGAATTATAGGGGCCTTCCACATCATCAAGGGAATAGGAGGAACCGTTGTAGGATACTTTGAATTTCACGTCGTCAAACATGAAAAATTCAGGCTCCGGGCCGAAGTAAGCGGTGTCGCCGATGCCGGTATATTTCAGATATTCCTCGGCCCGCTGGGCGATTGAACGGGGGTCGCGGCTGTAGCCTTCGCCTGTCGCCGGATCGACAATAGAGCAGAAAAGAACCATGGTCGGCTGATCCATAAAGGGGTCCATGGAAATATTGGTGGGATCGGGCAGCAGGATCATGTCGGATTCATTGATCGCTTTCCAGCCGCAGATGGAGGAGCCGTCGAACATGACGCCTTCTTCCAGCATGTCTTCGTCAATGACGCTGGCGTCCATGGTAAGATGCTGCCATTTGCCCTTCGGGTCCGTAAAACGGAGATCGACAAAGGCGATTTCTTTTTCTTTGATCATTTCGAGGACAGTATTTATGTCTGACATAGTCTTGGTTCCTGAGTGGTTGGATAACGGGATTATTTGTTATATGGCGTCATCGCCGGTTTCGCCGGTGCGAATGCGAATGGCCTCTTCAATATTGCTGATGAATATCTTGCCGTCGCCGATGCGACCGGTTTTGGCGGCAATTTGAATGGCTTCGACGGCTCTTTCCACAAGGGCATCGCTGAGGACGATTTCAATTTTGACCTTGGGCAGGAAGTCGACGACATATTCGGCGCCGCGGTATAATTCCGTGTGGCCCTTCTGGCGGCCAAAGCCCTTGGCTTCGGTAACGGTAATGCCCGAAAGGCCGACTTCATGCAGGGCCTCTTTGACTTCGTCCAGTTTAAAGGGTTTGATGATGGCTTCGATTTTTTTCATAATTCTCAATACCGCTTGCAATATGAATTTAACGTCATGTTGGTTGACATGCCTCCGGGACCAGACCCCGGGACATCAGTTATCTATACTCTCTATAAGCATTTATCGTGCCAGTTTTCCGCCGGGGCGAAAAACAGCCCTTCTGTCGATTTTTTCGCCATAACGGCCGCCTTATTGCTTAAAAATAAGGCAAGTGATGATTAAATAGGATGCACTGCATAAAAGCCGGGCAGGCTCTGTGGGATGAAAATCCGGCCCCAAAAAAGAGCGATGGAAAATATCACTGAAAAAGCCACAATCGGAAAAAGAGAATTCTTCTCTTGACGCTGTGTCAAACTGGACGTAAAAGAGCGTCACTCAATTTTGTGGCGGGTGTAGCTCAGTTGGTTAGAGCGCCAGATTGTGATTCTGGAAGTCGCCGGTTCAATCCCGGTCACTCGCCCCACTTTCCCTTTCATTTATATTGTTTTATGGACCTGCGGTGCCGTATTTGCGGTTTACCTTCGGCTGTGGGCTGGGCTATGCTGGACCATATTCTGCAACAACCGGGATGAAGCAAATGGCGGGCGGCCCAAAATCAGGCAAGGGATCATACATTGAATCACGGGATCAGGCGTTATTGACCGTGGCGGAAATGGCGCAGGCGGACCAGATGACGATCCGCTCCGGCATCTCAGGCGCCGAACTGATGGAAGCGGCGGGCCTGGCGGTGGTCCGGCATATCACGGGGCGCTATGGGCCGGTGAAGACGCTTGTCCTGTGCGGCCCGGGGAACAATGGCGGCGATGGTTTTGTCGTGGCCCGTCACCTGAAAGACGCGGGGTGGGATGTGGAGCTGGCGCTGTTGGGGGAGCGGAAGAAATTATCCGGTGACGCGGCGCGGATGGCGGCCAAATGGCCGGGGCCGTTGCTGGACCTGGGCCCGGATGTTCTGGCCGGGCATGGGCTGATTGTCGACGCCATTTTCGGCGCGGGGCTGTGCCGTCCGATTACAGGGGCGACGGCGGAGTTGATCGAGAGAATCAACCGGTTTGCCCCGGCGGTGGTCGCGGTGGATGTGCCGTCGGGGGTCGAGGGCGACAGCGGCCAGATTCGCGGCGCCGGCCTTAATGCCGCATCGACCGTGACGTTTTTTCGTAAAAAACCGGGGCATCTGCTGCTGCCGGGGCGGACGGCCTGCGGCGAGGTGGTGGTCAGCGACATCGGCATTCTGCCCCGGGTGCTGGTGGATATTCAGCCGCAGACCCATTGCAATGGTCCGGCGCTGTGGCGGGGCGGCTTGCCGCGTTGGCGGGACCCTGCGGCGCTGGCGGCAATCCATAAGTACGACAGGGGACATGCAGTTGTGATAAGCGGCGGGCCGGCAGCTGGCGGCGCGGCGCGGCTGGCGGCGCGGGCGGCGCTGCGGATCGGCGCCGGGCTGGTCAGCCTGTCCTGCCCGGAAGCGGCGGTGACGGCCCATGCGGCGCAACTCGACGCGGTGATGATCAAGCCTTTCGAGGGGCGCGGCGATATTGCGGGGCTGTTGAAAGACGATCGCCTGAACAGCTGGTGCGTCGGGCCGGGCAACGGGGTGACGGCGCAGACCAGATCCCATGTCCTGAGCATTCTGGCGGCCGGCCGCCATGCGGTGATCGACGCCGACGGCCTGACGGTTTTCGCCGACCGGCCGGAAAGCCTGTTCAGCGCCATCCGGCAAAATACCGGCGGCGCGGTCGTGCTGACGCCCCATGACGGGGAGTTTTCGCGCCTGTTCCCGGATCTTTCGCGCCGGGCGGCGGGCTATGACAAATTGGATGCCGCGCGCCAGGCGGCCGCGCGCGCCGGGGCGGTGGTCGTCCTGAAAGGGCCGGACACGGTTGTCGCCGCGCCGGACGGACGGGCGGTGATCAATGACAATGCGCCGCCGGATCTGGCGACGGCGGGCGCGGGCGATGTGCTGTCCGGCCTGATCAGCGGTTTGTTGGCCCAGGGGATGCCGGCTTTCCCGGCGGGCGCGGCGGCGGTCTGGATCCACGGGGCGGCGGCGGCGGCCTTTGGCCCGGGCCTGATTTCAGAGGACATTGAAGGCCGGGTTCCCGGGGTTTTACGGGGGTTATGCGCCGCAGAGGACTGAAAAATCGGAAAAATTTATCTGCTTCGCCGGGGCGGCGGCTTTCCTGCGCCGGGCTTTCTGCAGGAAAGAAATTTTTTCTGTGGAAATTTATATTTAAATGGCTATAAAGGCCAACATATATGCAGATTCGACCATGGCAATAAGTAAATGCGGGTGTGGCGAAATTGGTAGACGCGCTAGATTTAGGTTCTAGTGTCCTATGACGTGGGGGTTCAAGTCCCTCCACCCGCACCATTTTCCTTTTTATTTATGCGATGGCGAGAGGTTTTTGAAACTCTCCCGGAATGCAGCAACCATTAACGGGCGCAAGCGCCCCCGAACAGAAGCAGAGTGACATGCAGGTAACGGAAACAAATTCAGAAGGTTTGAAACGCGGATATAACGTAGTGATTTCCGCCGACGATATTGACGCCAAGATTGACGCGGAAGTCAAGAAAATCCAGGGCCAGATCAAGATGCCCGGTTTTCGCCCCGGCAAAGCGCCTTTGTCGCTGTTGAAAAAACTGCATGGCAAGAATCTTCTCGGCCAGGTCCTGGAGGAAACCATCAATACGACATCCCAGGAGGCCCTCGAAAAGAACAATGTCCGTCCGGCGATGCAGCCGAAGATCGAAGTTGTTTCCTTTGACGAAGGCAAGGACCTGGAATATTCCATCGAAGTGGAAATCACCCCCGAATTCGATATTCCCGACCTGTCCAAACTGAAGCTTGAGCGTCTGGTGGTCAAAGCCGACGACGCCCAGGTGATGGAGGCGGTAACCAATATTGCGTCCCAGCAGAAGAATTTCAAAAAAGCGGCCAAGACCGCCAAGGCGGCGAAGGGCGATGCGGTCCTGATGGATTTTGTCGGCAAAATCGACGGCGAGGCCTTTGACGGCGGCGCCGCCGAAGGCCATCAGCTTGAACTGGGCTCCAACACCTTTATCCCGGGCTTTGAAGATCAACTGGTCGGCGTCAAGGCCGGTGAGGAAAAAGCGGTTAACGTGACCTTCCCGGAAAATTACCAGGCGGAAAATCTGGCCGGCAAGGAAGCGGTTTTTGAGGTGAAAATTCACGAAGTGCAAAAGCCGGCCGAGGTTGAAATTGACGATGAGATGGCCAAGAAGTTCGGTCTGGAAAACCTCGACGCGCTGAAGGATCTTGTCAAAAAACAGGTCGAACAGGATAACGACGGCCTGAGCCGGACGAAATTGAAGCGGGCGCTGCTCGATCAACTGGCGGATCAGGTTTCCTTTGATGTGCCGGCCGGCATGGTCGAGCTGGAATTCAACCAGATCTGGCAGCAGTTGAAAATGGATCTCCATCGGGAGGCTCTGGAAGAAAATCCGGAAACAAAGCCGGAAGACCTGGATGAGCCGGGCGACGACGTCAAAGACGAATATCAGGCGATTGCCGAACGTCGGGTTCGTCTCGGTCTGCTGCTGGCTGAAATCGGCCAGAAAAATGAAATCACCGTCGCCCAGGAAGAGGTGACCCGCCAGATTTCCCAGGAAGCCCAGCGTTATCCCGGGCAGGAAAAGCAGGTGTTTGAATTTTATCAGAAAAACCCGCAGGCCCTGGCCCAGGTGCGGGCGCCGCTTTTTGAGGAAAAGGTTGTTGACTTCATTCTCGAACTTGCGGAAGTTAAGGACAAGCCGGTTTCCCGCGATGAACTGATGGCGGCGATCGAAGCGGAAGAAGAGGCCGACGCGGCGAAAAAGCCGGCCAAGAAAAAGGCCGCGACCAAGAAGAAAGCGGCGCCTAAAAAGACTGAAGCCAAGAAAACCGAAGCCAAGAAAGCCGATACAAAGAAAGCTGCGGCGAAGAAGCCTGCAGCGAAAAAGCCGGCGGCGAAAAAGGCTGCGCCCAAGAAAGCAAAGGCTGAAAAATAATTTTTGGCTGGCGGATGAATTTTAAGAATTTGGTGACGGGCGTTTCTTATGATGCCCGAAATCACTTTTAACCAGGAAAGCTGAAATGAACGATCCACTTGATACATATATGAACACCCTGGTCCCGATGGTTGTGGAGCAAACAAGCCGGGGCGAGCGTTCATATGATATTTTCTCCCGCCTGCTGAAGGAAAGAATCATTTTCCTGACGGGTCAGGTGAATGATCAGGTTGCCGGTTTGATTACAGCCCAGCTTTTGTTTCTCGAAGCGGAAAATCCCAAAAAGGACGTCTCCTTTTATATCAATTCGCCGGGCGGCGTCGTTACGGCGGGCATGGGCATCTATGACACCATGCAGTATATCCGGCCGAAGGTCTCCACAATCTGCATCGGCCAGGCCTGCTCCATGGGGTCCCTGCTGCTGGCCGCCGGTGAGAAGGGCATGCGCTATTCCCTGCCCAATTCCCGAATCATGGTTCACCAGCCCTCCGGCGGCGCCCAGGGACAGGCGACGGATATTGAAATCCAGGCCCGGGAAATTCTCTCCCTGCGCGAACGGCTGAATAATATTTACGTCAAGCACACCGGCCAGAAACTGAGCCAGATCCAGGAAGCCCTGGAGCGTGATACGTTCATGGCGCCGGAAGAGGCCAAGGATTTTGGCCTGATTGACGTGATTTATGAGAAGCGGCTGCCCGCTGACGGCGCGAGCGACGAAAAATAAGCGAAATTTGGCGCGCCGCGGAATTAAACATTTTTGTTAATCAATTGTTTTCTTGTTCTTTGTAACAATTGAACCATGTCGTCCAGACGGGAAATCCGGCGTGTTTTATTTGGCTCGTAAACCAGGCTTTCAGGGCGATTTGTCCGGCCGTCAAAGGCTGGACCGGCAAAAAAATATGCCGGCCGGGCAAAAATTTCGTTGAGATTTGCAGCCCAGTCGGAGTAGCATGTTAGAGAATTTTTAGGAACAGATACTTATATGACGAAATCAAATTCTGGCGAGTCCAAAAATACGCTCTATTGTTCATTCTGTGGTAAAAGCCAGCATGAGGTTAAAAAACTTATCGCGGGGCCGACGGTCTTTATCTGCGATGAATGCGTTGAACTGTGCATGGATATTATCCGTGAGGAAAGCAAGACCTCTCTCGTGAAATCGGGCGAGGGCGTGCCGACGCCCGGGGATATTCTGCGTGTTCTGAATGATTATGTCATCGGCCAGCATCAGGCCAAGAAGGTTCTGTCGGTCGCCGTTCATAACCATTACAAGCGTCTGCAGCATAGCGCCAAGAGTGATGATGTTGAACTGGCCAAGTCGAATATCCTGTTGCTCGGGCCGACCGGCTGCGGGAAGACCCTTTTGGCCCAGACCCTGGCCCGTATCCTGGACGTTCCCTTTACCATGGCCGACGCCACGACCCTGACCGAAGCCGGTTATGTGGGCGAGGATGTTGAAAATATCATCCTGAAGCTGCTCCAAGCCGCCGAATATAATGTGGAAGAAGCCCAGCGCGGCATCGTCTATATCGACGAAGTGGATAAAATCAGCCGCAAGTCCGATAATCCGTCCATCACCCGGGATGTCTCCGGCGAGGGCGTGCAGCAGGCGCTGCTGAAAATCATGGAAGGCACCGTCGCCAGCGTGCCGCCCCAGGGCGGACGCAAGCATCCGCAGCAGGAATTTCTCCAGGTGGACACGACCAATATCCTGTTCATCTGCGGCGGCGCCTTTGCCGGGCTGGACAAGATTATCGCCAACCGGCTCGAGGGGAAATCCATCGGTTTCGGGGCCAATGTCGCGCCGGATGATGACCGCAAGGTGGGCGAGGTGCTGTCGGACCTCGAACCGGATGATCTGCTGCATTTCGGGCTTATTCCGGAATTCGTCGGCCGCTTGCCGGTGCTCGCCACCCTGATGGACCTGGACGAAGACGCCTTGGTCGAGATCCTCAGCCGTCCGAAGAATGCGCTGGTCAAGCAGTATCAGCGTTTATTCTCCATGGAAGACGTCAGCCTGACCTTTACCGACGATGCGCTGATGGAAATCGCCAAGAAAGCCATTCTCCGCAAAACCGGCGCCCGTGGCCTCAGATCCATTATGGAAGACATTCTGCTGGAAACCATGTTCGAGCTGCCCGGTCTTGACGGGGTTGAGGAAGTCGTGGTTAACGGCGACGTGGTCAGGGGAAAAACCCAGCCCCTCTATATCTATACCAAAACCAAAAAAGGCGAGGCGGGGGCGGCGGCCGGCGCATAGACCCGGCCATTTTCCGCAGGGCATTTTAGGGCGGCCTTCCTGGAAATCCGGCGGTTTTGCGACGGGATGGAATCATCTGACGGCGCGACCGGCCCCGGGGAGGGAATTATAGGTACGCCCCCTTGATTTTCGGCTTTTTATCCTTAAATGCATTTAAACAGTTTGTAGTTTGTAACATTATTCAATAAATGGGCCACCCAATGAGCATTACACTTCCCGTTCTTCCGCTAAGAGATATTGTGGTTTTTCCATATATGATCGTGCCCCTGTTCGTCGGGCGGGAGAAATCGGTCAAGGCCCTTGAGGATGTCATGAGCAATGACAAGAAGATCCTTCTTGTCTCCCAGAAGGACGCCAATGATGACGATCCGACGGCGGATGAAATTTTCACCGTCGGGACCATCGCCTCGGTTTTGCAGTTGCTGAAACTGCCGGACGGAACGGTAAAAGTCCTGATCGAAGGCGGCGAGCGGGCGAAAATCACCAGATATATCGAGAATGAAGCCTTCTTTGAAGCGGAAGCGGAAGTCTATCAGACAGAGGTTGAAGATTCGGATGAACTGCAGGGCCTGGTGCGGTCGGTGATTAAACAGTTTGATCAATATATCAAGCTCAACAAGAAAATCCCGCCGGAGGTGGTGGCCAATGTCAACCAGATTGAAGATCCGGCGAAACTGTCCGATGTCATCGCCTCGCATCTGTCGCTGAAAATAGCCTCCAAGCAGGAATTGCTGGAAAATTCGGACGTCACCGCGCGCCTTGAAAAGATCTACAGCGTCATGGAAGGCGAAATCGGCGTCATGCAGGTCGAAAAGAAAATTCGCCACCGGGTGAAGAACCAGATGGAAAAAACCCAGCGGGAATATTATCTGAACGAACAATTGAAGGCGATTCAGAAAGAGCTCGGCGAATCCGATGAATCCAAAGACGAGATTTCAGAACTTGAGGCCAAGATCAAGGCGACGAAACTGAGCAAGGAAGCCAACGAAAAGGCCCTGACCGAACTGAAAAAGCTTAAATCCATGAGTCCGATGTCCGCCGAGGCGACCGTGGTGCGCAATTATCTTGACTGGATGCTGTCGATTCCGTGGAACAAGAAGACCAAAACCAAGCTTGACCTGATCGAGGCGGAAAATATCCTCAATGCGGATCATTACGGCCTGGAAAAGGTCAAGGAGCGGATTCTGGAATATCTTGCGGTTCAGAAAAGAACCAAAACCATCAAGGGTCCGATATTGTGCCTGGTCGGGCCGCCCGGCGTCGGTAAGACGTCGCTGGGCAAGTCGATCGCCCGGGCGACGGGGCGCGATTTCGTCCGCTTTTCCGTCGGCGGCGTCCGTGACGAGGCCGAGATTCGCGGCCACCGCCGGACCTATATCGGCTCCATGCCCGGCAAGGTCATCCAAAGCATGAAAAAGGCCGGGTCAAGCAACCCGATGTTCCTGCTGGATGAAATCGACAAAATGGGCGCCGACTTCCGCGGTGATCCGTCATCGGCCCTGCTCGAAGTGCTGGACCCGGAACAAAACAGCAAATTCAACGACCATTATCTGGAAGTGGACTATGACCTGTCCAGCGTGATGTTCGTCACCACGGCCAACACGCTGAACATGCCGCAGCCGCTGCTCGACCGGATGGAGGTGATCAACCTGTCCGGCTATACCGAAGAGGAAAAGGTCGAAATCGCCAAGCGCCACCTGATTCCGAAGCAAATGAAGGACCATGGCCTGAAAGAGGGCGAATGGTCGATTTCCGATTCCGCCCTGCAGGAGCTGATCCGCAGTTACACCCGCGAAGCCGGGGTGCGCAATCTGGAGCGGGAAATCGCCAAGCTGGTGCGCAAGGCGATCAAGGAAATTGTTCTCGGTAAGGTTCAGGCCGTCAAGGTGACGACCCGCAATCTTGAGAAATTCGCCGGCGTCAAGCGCTTTATCTTCGGCGAACTGGAGGAAGAGGACATGATCGGCGTCACCACCGGCCTGGCCTGGACCGAGGTCGGCGGGGTGATTTTGCAGATCGAAGCCATCACATCGCCGGGCAAGGGCAAGGTCACGGTGACCGGCAAGCTGGGTGAGGTGATGCAGGAATCGATCCAGGCCGCGATCAGCTATGTGCGGGCGCGGGCGATTGATTTCGGTATTCAACCGAGCGTTTTCGATAAAAGGGACATTCATATTCACCTGCCCGAAGGGGCGACCCCGAAAGACGGACCGTCCGCAGGGGTGGGTATGATCACGTCGATCGTCTCCGTCCTGACCGATATTTCGGTGCGGCGTGATGTGGCGATGACCGGCGAGATCAGCCTGCGCGGGCGCGTATTGCCGATCGGCGGACTGAAGGAAAAACTGCTCGCCGCGCTCAGGAGCGGCATCAAGACCGTTCTGATCCCCGAGGAAAATGTCAAGGACCTGGCGGAAATTCCCGATAATGTGAAGCGGGGGCTGGACATCCTGCCGGTGAGCCGGGTTGACGAGGTGCTGAAAGTCGCCCTGTCAGAATCACTGACCCCGCTGGCGCCCGAGGATATTGAACCGATGGCGCCGCTGGCCAAGGATGCCGTCGAATCCGGTCTTGGAACGCCGGTTCGGCATTAAAGCGGGCCAGAAATAAGCCCCTGTGGGCCTGAAAAAGCGCTCTTCCTGCATGGATGGGCGCTTTTTTGCCGGGGAAAAGGTTTTTTATTTCAGTGTCAAGCAAACTTTGTGCGAAAAACCGCAGTTTTGTGAGGTTTTCCCTTTGACGAAATCAGAAACCGGGGCTAAACTGCATCCACTTTTAACCAGTTCAGTAATACTTACATATAAGGGGAAGATAGTGAACAAAAACGATCTTGTTGCCGCCGTGGCTTCTGCCGCTGACCTTTCAAAAGCAGATGCAGCATCTGCTGTTGACGGTGTATTTTCATCCATTTCGAATGCTTTGTCTTCAGGCGATGAAGTTCGTCTGGTTGGCTTTGGCACTTTCAGTGTTGCGCAACGCGCCGCCAGTGAAGGCCGCAATCCACGCACCGGCGAAAAAATTCAAATTCCTGCTTCCAAGCAGCCCAAATTTAAAGCCGGCAAAGGCCTTAAAGACGCTGTGAATAAGTAATTTACAATTTATAAATTAGACGGTTAGTAAAAAAATGGCTAACCGTCTTTTTTTATGCTTTACATATCTTCAAACAGTCTGTAGATATGCACCCACGCAATGCTTAAGGCGTTGTGTGGTCTAGGAAATGGGGCGATTAGCTCAGTTGGTAGAGCGCTTCGTTTACACCGAAGATGTCGGGAGTTCGAGTCTCTCATCGCCCACCATTTTCTTAGATATTACAGTGGCTTATCAAATAAATTCAATTTTGACATTTTTATGAAAAAGCTGCTTGACTGGATGAGGCGAATGCCGTACATCAGTCGCACACCCTAGGGTGTTTCTTGGGGGGGTGTAGCTCAGTTGGTTAGAGCGCTGGCCTGTCACGCCAGAGGTCGCGGGTTCGAGTCCCGTCACTCCCGCCACTTCCTTTCCTCTAAAATAAGACGTTCCGATGGCGCAGGTGATCGCGTTGCCGCCCGGTTGCGGGCCGTTTTCCACCGCGTCATTTCTGTGGCGCAATATTTTACCCGTGAACCTTTTTTACTAAAAAATCATTGGCATTTTGCCTCACTTCGGTCTATTAAGCTAGCACGAGTTCAAGCCTTGGCGTGGGTGGCCGTTGCGTGGTGGCGCAGGATGCTGTGAATTACAATTATTCCGCCGCCCATATAAAAGGTTTGACGTAATATTAGACCGGTTTCAATCAGGGCAGTGACAATGCGCCATGCATTTCTGCTGCCCGTGACAATTTGTAAAGAAGGGGTTGAGCACAGATGAATGAATTGCTGCTCGAATATCTTCCAATTCTGATTTTCTTTATCATCGCCATAATTCTGTCCGGCATCTTTATTGTGCTCCCGATGCTGTTGGTTGAGCAGAAGCCGGATACGGAAAAGCTGTCGGCTTACGAGTGCGGGTTTGAGGCCTTCGACAGCGCCCGAAAGCCCTTTGATGTGCGCTTTTACCTGGTGGCGATTTTGTTTATCATTTTTGACCTTGAAGTCGCTTTTCTGTTTCCCTGGGCGGTTTCCCTTGGCAAGATCGGCATGTTTGGCTTTGTCTCCATGATGATTTTCCTCGGCGTTCTGACCATCGGGTTCATATATGAATGGAAGAAAGGGGCGTTGGAGTGGGAGTAAATATGTCAAAGGATACAGGCGCCGAAAACTTGCCGGTTCCGGATCAGGATGCCTATTTTAAATCTATCTCGGATGAGCTGTCTGACAAGGGCTTTGTGGTCGCGAGCCTTGATGATGTGATCGCCTGGGCGCGGACGGGATCCCTGTGGTGGATGACGTTCGGCCTGGCCTGCTGCGCGGTCGAGATGATGCATTCCAGCATGCCGCGCTATGACGTGGAGCGGATGGGCTTCGCCCCGCGGGCGTCCCCGCGCCAGTCCGACGTGATGATTGTCGCCGGAACCCTGACCAATAAAATGGCGCCGGCGCTCAGGAAGGTGTATGACCAGATGGCGGAGCCCCGCTATGTGATCTCCATGGGCAGTTGCGCCAATGGCGGCGGCTACTATCACTATTCCTATTCTGTTGTGCGTGGCTGCGACAGAATTGTTCCCGTTGATATTTATGTTCCCGGCTGTCCTCCGACAGCGGAAGCTCTGGTTTACGGCATTCTTCAGCTGCAGAAGAAGATCCGCCGGACCGTGGCTCTGGACCGTTAAGGAGTGATGCGCATGAGTATTCAGGAAGAAACACTCAATGACGTGGGGCGTTTGATCGTTGACGTCCTTGAAAATGAGGTGCTGGGCTTTAGGGTTGCTGCCGGTGAATTGACGGCCACTGCGCGCGCCGACAAGATTGTCAATATCCTGACGACGCTGCGGGACGACAGCAATTTCAAGTTTGTCCAGCTCACCGATATTTGCGGGGTCGATTATCCGGAACGGCTGAAGCGGTTTGAGGTGGTTTACCATCTGTTGAGCCTGAAACATAACATGCGTGTTCGGGTCAAAGTCGAGGCGGATGACGAAACCCCCGTGCCGTCGGTTGTTGAGGTCTATCCTGCGGCCGGCTGGTATGAGCGCGAAGTCTGGGACATGTATGGCGTCATGTTTGACGGCAATCCGGATCTGCGGCGCATCCTGACCGATTATGGTTTTCAGGGCCACCCCCAGCGCAAGGATTTCCCGCTGACCGGCTATATCGAGTTGCGTTACAGCGAGGAAGAGCGGCGCGTGGTTTACGAGCCCGTCAAGCTGCAGCAGGAATTCCGTGATTTTGATTTCATGAGTCCCTGGGAAGGGGCGAAATATATTCTGCCCGGAGACGAGAAAGCCGGTGAAAAGGCCGAAGACAAAGGGCAGGGGAAGTAACTCATGGCTGAAGTAGATATTAAAAACTACAATATTAACTTTGGGCCTCAGCATCCTGCGGCTCATGGCGTGTTGCGCTTGATTCTGGAGCTTGATGGCGAAGTTGTCGAGCGGGCCGACCCGCATATCGGGCTGCTGCACCGGGGCACGGAAAAGCTGCTGGAAAACAAGACCTATCTCCAGGGCATACCCTATTTCGACCGGCTTGATTATGTCTCGCCGATGAATCAGGAGCATGCCTTTTGCCTGGCGATTGAAAAGTTGCTGGGGCTTGAGGTGCCGGAGCGGGGTCAGTATATACGTGTGCTTTACTGTGAAATTGGCCGAATCCTCAATCACATTATGAATGTGACAGCCCACGGGATGGATGTCGGCGCCCTGACGCCGATCCTCTGGGGCTTCGAGGAACGCGAACTGCTGATGGAGTTTTATGAGCGGGTCTGCGGCGCGCGGCTTCACGCCAATTATTTCCGTCCCGGCGGCGTCCATCAGGACCTGCCCGAGGGGCTGGCCGATGATATTCTGCGCTGGTGCGACAATTATCCGAAAACCCTGAACGACATGGAAACCCTGGTGACGGAAAACCGGATTTTCAAGCAGCGCAATGTGGATATTGGCAAGGTTTCAGCCGAGGAATGTTATGCGCTGGGCTTTACCGGCGTCATGTTGCGCGGCTCCAATGTGGCGTGGGACTTGCGCAAGGCGCAGCCCTATGATGCCTATAATGACATGGATTTTGATGTGGTCGTCGGCAAAAACGGCGACTGTTATGACCGGTATGTTGTCCGGATCGAGGAAATGTATCAGAGCCTGAACATCATTCGCCAATGCATTGAGAAGATGCCCCGGGGCGAGGTGTTGTCAACGGACCATACGGTCACGCCGCCCCGGCGGGCGCTGATCAAAACCTCGATGGAAGCGCTGATTCAGCATTTCAAGCTCTACACCGAAGGCTTTAAGGTGCCCGAAGGCGAGGTTTACGCCGCAGTTGAGGCGCCGAAAGGCGAATTCGGGGTCTATCTGGTGTCCGATGGCGGCAACAAACCGTATCGCTGTAAAATCCGGGCGCCGGGCTATGCGCATCTTCAGGCGATGGATTATGTCGCCAAGGGTCATATGCTGGCGGATATCCCGGCATTGATCGGTTCCTTTGATATCGTGTTCGGAGAAATTGACCGATGAACATCAGTGTAAGAAACGCGGAAAACTTCAAATTTACGCCTGAAAACCTGGAATGGGCGAAAGGCCAGTTGGCGAAATATCCGGCCAGCCGCAAGCAGAGCGCCGTGATGCCGTTGCTGCAAAAGGCGCAGGAACAGAATAACGGCTGGGTGTCCGTGCCGGTGATGGAATATATCGCCGAGATGCTGGACATGCCCTATATCCGGGTGCATGAGGTGGCGAGCTTTTACACCATGTATAACCTGAAACCGGTGGGCAAGCATGTGATTGAGGTCTGCACCACGACCCCCTGCTGGCTGCGCGGATCCGATGATGTGGTCGCCGCCTGCAAGGACGAGCTCGGCATCGGCTTTGGCGAGACGACGCAAGACGGTGAATTTACCCTGCTGGAAGTGGAATGCGCCGGCGCCTGCGTCAATGCGCCGGTCATCGCCTATAAGGAAGAATATTACGAGGATCTGGATAACCAGAGCACCCGCAAGTTCATTCAGGCGATCAAGAGCGGCGCTGTTCCGGCGCCCGGCCCTCAGACCACCGATCGTCATAAATCCGCCCCTCAGGGTGGGCCGACGACCCTGAAGGAATTCTGTGCGGCAGAGGGAGGTAAATAACATGCTTGCGGATAAGGATCGTATTTTTACCAATCTCTATGGCTACCAAAGCTGGCGGCTTGACGCGGCGAAAAAGCGCGGCGACTGGGACGGCACCAGGGATCTGCTCGACAAGGGGGGCGACTGGATCATTGATGAAATGAAGGCCTCCGGTCTGCGCGGCCGCGGCGGGGCGGGTTTTCCCACCGGCCTGAAATGGTCCTTCATGCCCAAGGTTTCGGACGGCCGGCCCCATTATCTGGTGGTCAATGCCGACGAAGGCGAGCCCGGAACCTGCAAGGACCGGGAAATCATCCGCCATGACCCCCATAAGCTGATCGAAGGCTGTCTGGTTGCCGGTTTCGCCATGAAGGCGGTGGCGGCCTATATCTATATCCGCGGCGAATTTGTTCATGAAGCCAAGGTGCTGGAAGCCGCGATTCAGGAAGCCTATGACGCCGGTCTGATCGGGGAAAATTCCTGTGGAACCGGCTATAAATTCGATATTTATGTTCATCGCGGGGCCGGGGCCTATATCTGCGGCGAGGAAACGGCGTTGATCGAAAGCATTGAAGGCAAGAAGGGCCAGCCGCGCCTCAAACCGCCTTTCCCGGCCAATGTCGGCCTGTATGGCTGCCCGTCAACAGTGAATAACGTTGAATCCATTGCGGTGGCGCCGACCATCCTGCGGCGCGGCGGGGCCTGGTTCGCCAGTCTCGGCCGGGAAAATAATACCGGCACCAAGCTTTTCTGTATTTCAGGGCATGTCAATAACCCCTGTAACGTGGAAGAGGAAATGGGCGTTTCACTGCGGGAACTGATCGAAACCCACGCCGGCGGCGTGCGCGGCGGCTGGGACAATCTGCTGGCGGTGATCCCCGGCGGGTCATCGGTTCATGTGCTGCCGAAGGATATTTGCGATACCGTACTGATGGATTTTGACAGTCTGCGGGCCGAAGGGTCCGGCCTTGGCACCGCGGCGGTGATTGTCATGGACAAGTCAACCGATATTGTCAAGGCGATTGCGCGCCTGTCGGCCTTTTACGCCCATGAAAGCTGCGGCCAGTGCACCCCGTGCCGTGAAGGCACCGGCTGGATGTCGCGGGTGATGCAGCGTCTGGTGACGGGCGAAGCGGAAATTGAGGAAATTGATACGCTGCTCGACGTGACGACAAAGGTCGAAGGCCATACGATTTGCGCCCTGGGCGATGCGGCGGCCTGGCCGATACAGGGCCTGCTCCGGCATTTCCGCCCCGAAGTGGAGCGTCGTATTTTGGAACATAAAAAAAGCCGTTCTGCGGCCTGATGAAGTGTGGAGTGTAAAGAATGCCAACGCTTAACGTCGATGGAATTGAGGTTGAGGTAGAAGAGGGGGCCACTGTTCTTCAGGCCTGCGAAGCCGCCGGTGTTGAAATACCGCGTTTCTGCTTTCACGAACGCCTGTCGATCTCCGGCAATTGCCGGATGTGTCTTGTCGAAATGGAAAAGGCGCCGAAGCTGATCGCCTCCTGCGCCATGCCGGCCGGCGACGGCATGGTCATTCATACCAAGAGCGACAGGGTCAAGCGCGGCCGCGAAGGGGTGCTTGAATTTACCCTGATCAACCATCCCCTCGACTGCCCGGTCTGTGACCAGGGCGGGGAATGCGACCTTCAGGATCAGTATCTGTATTACAGCGGCGACGACTGCCGTTATGAAGAAGGCCGCCGGATTGTCGCCAAGGATGATTTCGGACCATTGATCAAAACCGTGATGACCCGCTGCATCCATTGCACCCGCTGCGTGCGGTTTTCGGAAGAAATCGCCGGGGTTCCGGCGCTCGGCGGCATCGGCCGCGGCGATCATATGGAAATCACCACCTATCAGGAACAGCCCTTCGCCTCGGAACTTTCCGGCAATGTGGTTGATTTGTGTCCGGTCGGGGCGCTGACCAACAAGCCTTACGCCTTCAAGGCGCGGCCGTGGGAGCTGAAATCGACCGAAACCTTTGACGTGCATGACGCCATGGGGTCGAGCGTGCGCGCCGACGCCCGGGGCCGCGAAGTGATGCGTTTCCTGCCGCGGGTTCATGAGGATGTCAATGAGGAATGGATTTCCGACAAGACCCGCCATGCGGTTGACGGGTTGACATATAATCGTCTGGATACGCCTTATGTCCGCCGGGACGGCGTGCTCAAGGCGGCGAACTGGGACGAGGCCTTTGACGCCATTGCCCAGAAAGTGGACGGCCTCGGCGGCGACCGGATCGCCGGTCTGGTCGGCGACCTGTGCGATCTGGAAAGCATGTATGCCCTGAAGGGCTTGCTGAATGCGCTGGGCTCGACCGCCATTGACTGCCGTCAGGACGGGGCCAAATACGGCGGCAAACATCGGGTCGGTTATCTGTTTAACACGACCATCGCCGGCATTGACGAGGCCGACGCCTGCCTGCTGGTGGGAACAAACCCGCGCAAGGAAGCGCCGGTGCTCAACATTCGCCTGCGCTATCTGTCAAAGCGCGGCCGGATCGCGTCCGTGGGCGAGGTTGAAAAGCTAACCTATGACGTGGAGCATCTGGGCGATACCGCCCGGGCGCTGGAGGATGTGCTGGCGGGCAAGGGCGACTTCGCCAAGGCGCTGAAGGCGGCCAAAAAACCGATGATCATTCTGGGTTCCGGCGCGGTCCGCCACAAGGACGGCGCGGCCATTCTGAAGCTGGCCCATGATATTGCCGACAAATACGGCATGGTCACGGAAGGATGGAACGGCTTTAACATCCTGCATCATGCGATAAGCCGGGTCGGGGCGATGGATCTTGGCCTGGTGACCGACAAGGGCGTTGACGGGATCATGGATGCGGCGGCGGCCGGCGATGTTGAGGTCGTCTTTAACCTGGGCGTTGACGAGATTGACAGCAGCCGCCTGAAAAAGCCCTTTGTCATTTATCAGGGCAGTCACGGCGACGAGGGCGTCAAACATGCCGACGTCATCCTGCCGGGGGTCGCCTATACGGAAAAACCGGGCGCCTATGTCAATCTGGAAGGCCGGGTGCAGATGGCGCCGCGGGCGATCTTCGGCCCGGGCGAAGCCCGCGAGGACTGGACGATTCTGCGCGCCCTGTCGGAAAGGCTCGGCCATAAGCTGCCGTTTGACAATATTGCGGAATTGCGGGCGAAAATGGTCGCCGAATATCCTCATTTCGCCATCGTTGACCAGACGCCAAGCGAAGACTGGGCCGACTTTGGCGTCGCGGGAGAGCTGTCCGATGATCCGATCCGCAATATCTTCCGGGATTTTTATCAGACCAACCCGATCGCGCGGTCGTCAAAGGTGATGGCGGAATGCGGCATGGCCTATGAAGGGGCGAAATTTGTAGCGGAGGCAGAGGCAACCAATGGCTGATTTACTTGTTGAATTTTTTCTCTGGGCCTTTGGTCTGACGCTGGCGCCGTGGCTGGCGACATTGCTCGGCATTGTTGTCGGGATTTTGGTGATTGTGCTGCCGCTGCTGCTGGCGGTCGCCATGAGCGTTTACATGGACCGCAAGGTCTGGGCCGGGATGCAGATGCGCCGCGGCCCCAATGTGGTCGGCCCTTGGGGGCTGATGCAGTCCTTCGCCGACGGCCTGAAGCTGTTCCTGAAGGAAACCATCATTCCGGCGAGCGCCAACAAGTTCGTTTTCCTGCTGGCGCCGGCGCTGACGTTCATTCTGGCCCTGGTCGGCTGGGCGGTGATCCCCTTTGACGCCGGCGTCGTGCTGGCGGACCTGAATGTCGGGATACTGTATCTGTTCGCCATATCGTCGCTCGGGGTCTACGGCATTATCCTGTCCGGCTGGGCCAGTAACTCGCGCTACGCCTTCCTCGGCGCGCTCAGATCCTCGGCCCAGATGGTGTCTTACGAGGTGTCGATCGGCTTTGTCCTGGTCACGGTGCTGATGACGGTGGGCTCCCTCAATCTTTCCGACATTGTGATGGCGCAGAAGGATACTTTCCTTGGGGTCAACGGCTTCTGGTTCACGCCGTTGCTGCCGATGCTGGTGATTTTCTTTATTTCAGCCCTGGCGGAAACCAACCGGCCGCCGTTTGATTTGCCGGAAGCGGAAGCGGAAATCGTCGCCGGGTATCAGATCGAATATTCCTCCATGGCCTTCGCCCTGTTCTTCCTCGGCGAATACGCCAACATCATTCTGATGTGCGCCATGACCAGCATTCTGTTCTTTGGCGGCTGGCTGCCGATCGTCGACTGGGAACCGCTCTATGTGATCCCGGGCTGGATCTGGTTCTTCGGCAAGATTTTTCTGATGTTTTTCGTCTTCGCCTGGGTCAAGGCGACGGTGCCGCGTTATCGTTATGACCAGCTGATGCGGCTGGGCTGGAAGGTATTCCTGCCGATTTCATTGCTATGGGTAGTATTAACCGGGTTTTTCTTGTTGTTGACCGACAAGATTCCGGCGTAAAGGAAAAGAGACGGATATAGATATGACTCTTCTCAAACACGCAGCGCGGACATTCCTGCTAAGCGAATTCGCCGAGGCCATGTGGCTGACGTTCCGCTATATGTTCCGCAAGAAAGCCACCATCAACTATCCTTATGAAAAAGGGCCGCTGAGCCCCCGTTTCCGGGGCGAACATGCGCTGCGCCGTTATCCCAACGGCGAAGAACGCTGCATCGCGTGCAAACTCTGCGAGGCGATCTGTCCGGCGCAGGCGATCACCATCGAGGCCGCGGTGGCCGAGGACGGCACCCGCCGCACGACGCGCTATGACATTGACATGACCAAATGCATTTATTGCGGCTATTGTCAGGAAGCCTGCCCGGTGGAGGCGATTGTCGAAGGGCCGAATTTCGAATTCGCCACCGAAACCCGTGAAGAGCTTTTCTACAACAAGGAAAAACTGTTGAAGAACGGCGACATGTGGGAACAGGAAATCGCCACCAATATTGAACTTGACGCACCCTACAGGTAGGCCAGACAGGATTTGGATAATATGATTTACACCTTATGCTTTTATCTTTTCGCCACCGTCACGGTATTTTCCGGGCTGATGGTGATTTCGAGCCGGAACCCGGTGCATTCCGTATTGTATCTTATTCTGGCCTTCTTCAATTCCGCCGGGCTGTTTGTCCTGCTGGGGGCGGAATTCGTCGCTATGATTCTGGTGATTGTCTATGTCGGCGCGGTTGCGGTGCTGTTTATGTTTGTCGTGATGATGCTCGACATTGATTACAGCGAACTGCGCAAGGGATTTCAGCAATATCTGCCGATCGGCGGCCTGATCGGGGTCGTGCTGCTGGCGGAGCTGGCGCTGATTGGCATGGGCTGGGGCCTTGGCGGCGAAGTGGTCACCGACCCGGCGACGGGGACCCCGGCGCTTGAGGCGATGACCAATACGGAAGCCCTGGGCAGCCTGATTTACACCAAATATATCTTCCTGTTTCAGATGGCCGGCATGATCCTGCTGGTGGCGATGATCGGCGCCATTGTGCTGACCCACCGCAAGCGGCCGGGCGTCAAGAAACAGAATATCACCAAGCAGGTCATGCGCCGCCGCGGCGACGCCTATGACATTGTGAAAGTCAAACCCGGTCAAGGGATATAGGGCCAAGGGATACAGGTAGGAAAAAATAATGGAAATTGGACTTGCTCATTATCTGACCGTTGCGGCCATGTTATTTACCATCGGCATTTTCGGTATCTTCTTAAACAGAAAAAATGTGATTATCATCCTGATGTCCGTGGAGCTTATTCTGCTGGCGGTCAATATCAACTTTGTCGCATTTTCATCGTACCTCCATGACATGGTCGGGCAGGTGTTCACCATGTTCATCCTGACGGTCGCGGCGGGGGAGGCGGCGATCGGCCTCGCCATTCTGGTGATTTATTTCCGTAACCGCGGCACGATCGCGGTTGAAGACATTCATCTGATGAAAGGATAAGAATAAAATGTATCAGATCATTGTTTTCGGGCCTCTTCTGGCGGCCATTATCGCGGGCCTGTTTGGGCGTAAACTGGGCGACAAGGGCGCGCAGGCGATAACCTGCGGCGCGCTGATCCTTTCCGCCATCCTGTCGTGGGTGGCGTTTTTTCAGATCGGCCTGGGCCATACGGTAGAGCATGTGACGGTGATGAACTGGGTGACCTCCGGCGACCTCAGATTCAACTGGGGCTTCAAGATTGACACCCTGACGGCGGTGATGCTGGTGGTGGTCAACAGCGTGTCCTGCCTGGTCCATATCTATTCCGTCGGTTATATGAGCCACGACCCTCACAAGCCGCGCTTTATGGCTTACCTCAGTTTCTTTACCTTCGCCATGCTGATGCTTGTGACATCGGACAACTTTGTCCAGATGTTCTTCGGCTGGGAAGGGGTAGGGCTGGCGTCCTACCTGCTGATCGGTTTCTGGTACAAGCGGCCGTCGGCCTGCGCTGCGGCGATCAAGGCGTTTATCGTCAACCGGGTCGGCGACTTTGGCTTCGCGCTCGGCATTCTGGCCATTTTCATGGTCACCGGCGCCGTTGATTTCGAGACGGTCTTCGCCAGAATTCCCGCGCTTCAGGGCCAGCAGATTCATTTCCTGTGGATGGATCTGGACCTGATCACGACCATCTGTATTCTGCTGTTTATCGGCGCGATGGGCAAATCGGCGCAGTTGGGCCTGCATACCTGGCTGCCGGACGCCATGGAGGGCCCGACCCCGGTGTCGGCCCTGATCCATGCCGCGACCATGGTTACCGCCGGCGTCTTTATGGTCGCCCGCTGTTCGCCGATCTTTGAATTTTCCCCGGATGCGCTGGGTTTTGTCACCTTTATCGGCGCGTCGACCGCGATCTTCGCCGCGACCATCGGCACGACGCAAAATGACATCAAGCGGGTGATCGCCTATTCCACCTGTTCGCAGCTCGGCTATATGTTCTTCGCCCTCGGGGTGTCGGCATATGGCGCGGCGATTTTCCATCTGTTCACCCATGCCTTCTTCAAGGCGCTGCTGTTCCTCGGCTCCGGTTCCGTGATTCACGCCATGAGCGATGAGCAGGACATGCGCAAAATGGGCGGCCTGTGGAACAAGATTCCGCTGACCTTCGCCATGATGACCGTCGGCACGCTGGCGCTAACCGGCTTTCCGTTCCTCGCCGGTTATTATTCCAAGGACATGATCATTGAATCCGCCTTCGCCTCGGGCGCCGCATGGTCGGGCTATGCCTTCGCCATGGGGGTTCTGGCGGCCCTGCTGACGTCCTTCTATAGCTGGCGTCTGGTGTTCATGACGTTCTTTGGCAAGTCCCGCGCCAGCCAGTCGGTGCAGGATCATGTCCATGAAAGCACCAACTGGATGCTGGTGCCGCTTTATCTTCTGGCTCTGGGCGCGTTATTCGCCGGCTTCCTGTTCAAGGAGAATTTTGTCGGCCATTACTATGAGGAATTCTGGGGTCACGCCCTGTTCCTCAAGGATGCGGCCCATAACGTCATGGAAGCAGCGCATCATGTGCCCGGCTGGGTTGTCGCCGCGCCGTTCATCGTGATGGTTGTGGGCTTTCTGGTCGCGCTTTACGCCTATATCTGGAAACCGGAAACACCGGCCCGCTTCGCCGGGACCTTCCGCTATCTCTATAATCTGTTTTACAATAAATGGTATGTGGACGAAATCTATGACTTCCTGTTTGTCCGGCCGGCCAAGCGGCTGGGCTACTTCCTGTGGAAGAGGGGCGACGAGAATGTCATCGACCGCTTTGGTCCCGATGGCGCCGCCGCCAGCGTCATGTCACTGGCGCAGCGGTTCAGAGCCCTGCAGAGCGGTTATATCTACCATTACGCCTTCGTTATGTTGATGGGCGTCGCCGCCTTCGTCTCATGGTTTGTATTCACGGCGCCGGTGGGAGGAGCCAACTAATGGAACATTTTCCGACTCTTTCGATCATTACATTCCTGCCTCTGGTCGGGGTATTTTTCATTTTGCTGACCAGGGGGGAAAACGCCGACCGCAAGGCCTTGCACGCCGCCTTGTGGACGACGGTTTTCACCTTTATCGCCTCGCTGATCCTGTGGTTCAGTTTTGACAAGACCACGGCTGAATTCCAGTTCGTGGAAAAGACGAGCTGGCTCGGCGACAATATCAACTACCATATGGGGGTTGACGGCATTTCAATCCTGTTCGTCATGCTGACCACTTTCATCATGCCGATTGTGATCCTGACCGGATGGGACGCGATCAAGACCCGGGTCAAGGAATATCTGATCGCCTTTCTGATTCTGGAAACCCTGATGATCGGGGTATTCTGCTCGCTTGATATTGTTCTGTTCTATCTGTTCTTTGAAGGCGGCCTGATCCCGATGTTCCTGATTATCGGCGTCTGGGGCGGTAAAGATCGCGTCTATGCCGCCTACAAGCTGTTCCTCTATACGCTGCTGGGCTCTGTCCTGATGCTGCTGGCGATGCTCTATATGTATTTCCAGGCCGGCACCACCGATATTCCGACCCTGATGCAATATGGTTTTGATGTCGATGCCCAGACCTGGCTGTTCCTGGCCTTCTTTGCCTCTTTCGCGGTCAAGATGCCCATGTGGCCGGTTCATACCTGGCTGCCGGACGCCCATGTGCAGGCGCCGACGGCCGGTTCGGTGATTCTGGCGGGCATCCTGCTGAAAATGGGCGGTTACGGCTTCCTGCGGTTTTCCCTGCCCATGTTCCCGGTGGCGTCCGTTGAACTGGCGTGGCTGATCTACAGCCTGTCGGTGATCGCGATTATCTATACCTCGCTGGTCGCCCTGATGCAGCAGGACATGAAAAAGCTGATCGCCTATTCTTCGGTCGCCCATATGGGCTTTGTGACGCTCGGCATTTTCGCCTTTAACACGCAAGGAATCGAAGGGTCGATCATGGTCATGCTGGCCCACGGCTTTGTCGCCAGCGCCCTGTTCCTGTGCGTCGGGGTGATCTATGACCGGCTGCATACCCGCGAAATCGAACGCTACGGCGGGCTGGTCAACATCATGCCGAAATACGCCCTGACCTTCATGTTTTTCACCATGGCGTCGGTGGGACTGCCGGGCACCGGTAACTTCATCGGTGAAATTCTGGTGCTGATCGGTCTGTTCAAGGTCAGCATCTGGACCACATTCTTTGCCGCGACCGGCCTGATATTGGGTGCCGCCTATATGCTGTGGCTCTACCGCAAGGTCGTGTTCGGCGAACTGGTCAAGGATGACCTGAAGGCCATGCTGGATATGGACCGGCGGGAAATCCTGATTTTCGCCCCGCTGGTTATTTTCACGCTCTGGATGGGGATTTACCCGTCAACATTTATGGATTTCATGCATGTATCCGTTGAAAACCTTATTCAAAATCATCAGGCCGCGCTGCAGGCGGTTGCTGAAACAGTGGCGCATTAGGGAGATATAAGATGACTGAAACAATGCTTCCTGATCTGGTCCCGGCCTATGGCGAAATTCTTATGGCGCTGGGCGCGATGGCGCTGCTGATGTTTGGCGTGTTCCGCGGCAATACATCGACCGGCCTTGTCTCGTTGCTTTCGGCGGCGCTGATGATTGTGACGCTGTTTGTCACCATCAACTGGACCGAAACGGCGGTTTATACCTTCGGCGATATGTTTGTGGTCGATCGCTTTACCTCAATGATGAAATTGCTGGTGTTGGTCGCCTCTGCCCTGGCGGTGATCATGTCGACACAATATTTCCGCGATGAGCAGGAGGAGCGGTTTGAATATCCGGTTCTGATGCTGCTGGCGACTTTGGGCATGATGGTCATGGTGTCGGCCAATGATCTGATGTCGCTTTACATGGGTCTGGAATTGCAATCCCTGAGTCTTTACGTTCTGGCTTCGATCCGGCGGGAGAATGAACGGGCGACGGAGGCCGGCCTGAAATATTTCGTCCTCGGCGCTTTGGCGTCCGGCATTCTGTTGTTCGGCAGTTCGATGGTTTACGGCTTTGTCGGCAGCACCAATTTTTCCACGATCGGCGAAACGCTCACCCATGCCGGGGAACATGGCCCGGATGTCGGGGTGATCATCGGCATGGTTCTCGTCCTGGTCGGCCTCGCCTTCAAGATTTCCGCCGTGCCGTTCCATATGTGGACCCCCGATGTCTATGAAGGGGCGCCGACGCCGGTAACCGCCTTCTTCGCCGTGGCGCCCAAGGTGGCGGCGCTGGCGCTGCTGGTGCGGGTGCTTTATGTGCCGTTCGGCGAACTGGCGGCTTCGTGGAATCAGGTGATTGTCTTTATGGCCCTGGCGTCGATGGTGCTCGGTTCGGTGGCGGCGGTGGTCCAGACCAACATCAAACGCCTGATGGCCTACAGCTCGATCGGTCATGTGGGATTCGCCCTGGTCGGTCTGGCGGCCGGCAGTCAGGAAGGCGTCCGCGGGCTGGTGATTTACATGGCGATCTATCTGGTGATGAATGTCGGGACTTTCGCCTGCATCCTGTCCATGCGCCGCAAGGACGGCATGGTCGAGGAAATTGCCGACCTGTCCGGTCTGGCGCAGACCCGGCCCGGCATGGCGACGGCGATGGCGATCTTCATGCTGTCCCTGGCGGGGATTCCGCCGCTTGCCGGTTTCTGGGGCAAATGGTACGTCTTCAAGGCGGTCATTGCGACGGCGGTTTCCAATCCTGTGGCGACGGATTACGGGCTGATTACCCTGGCGGTGATCGGCGTGGTCGCCAGCGTCGTCGGGGCCTATTATTACCTGCGGGTGGTCAAGGTGATGTTCTTCGATGCGCCGTCCGGTGAATTCGTGCCGCAGAAATCCCGCAATATGCGGGCGATTATCGGCGTCGGGGCGGCGTTGCTGATCCTGTTCCTGCTGCCCCAGGTCAACGCGCCGGTTCTGGAATACGCCAGGATGGCGGCGGCGGCCCTGATTTCCTGAACCATGACCGGTTTAACATCCCTTCAGGTGCCCGAGGGTTACGACCTTCGGGCGTTTGACGTTCTGGACAGCACCAACGCGGAATGTCACCGGCTGGCGGCAGAGGGCGCGCGGGGCAATATCTGGGTTGCGGCTGCGGCCCAGTCCGCCGGGCGCGGCCGCCGGGGCCGGGCGTGGCAGTCGCCGCGGGGCAATCTCTTCGCCTCGCTGTTATACGCCATTGACTGCGATCTTGCGACCGCATCGCAACTGTCCTTTGTCTCGGCGCTCGCGGTGCGGGACACGGTGGCGGATATAATGCAGTCCGGAACCCGGGTATCCTGCAAATGGCCCAATGATATTCTGGTGGAAGACCGGAAAATATCCGGCATTCTGCTCGAATCAACCGGTGAGGGGGGCGCCCGGCCCGGCCATGTGATTATCGGCATCGGCGTCAATGTAAATTCCCACCCGGCCGGGACGCCATTCCCCGCCACCAGCCTCAAGGCGGAACTGTGCCGGGAAATAGAGACTGCGGCGGTGATGCAGGGGCTTGCGCAGTCGATGGCGCACTGGGTCACATGCTGGCGGGATCACGGTTTTCCCCTGATCCGCAGGGCGTGGAAGGAAACGGCCCGCGGCCTGGGGGATGAGATTATCGTCCGCCTGCCGAAGGAGGATCTGCGCGGGAGATTCGTCGATCTGGACGACCGCGGCGCACTAATACTTGAGTTCGACGGCGAAAGGCGACATATTACCGCAGGAGATGTTTTCTTCGTGTAACGTCGGGTTATGACCTAAAGGATAGACCATGCTTCTCGCCATTGACGCCGGAAACACCAATATCGTCTTCGCCATTCACGACGGGGAAGAATTGCGCTATAAATGGCGGATTTCCAGTTCCTCGAGCCGGACGGCGGATGAATATATGGTCTGGCTCACCCAATTGATGAATCTGGAAAATATTTCACCGAATAATATCAGCGGCGCGATTATTGCGACCGTGGTGCCGCAGGCCCTGTTTCCCCTGCAGCTCCTGTGCCGGCGTTATTTCAATTGCACGGCCCTTGTTGTCGGCGAGGATAATGTCGATCTTGGCCTTGCGGTCCGGCTGGACAACCCGAATGAGGTCGGCGCCGACCGGCTGGTCAATGCGGTTGCCGCCCAGATAAAATACGGCGGCCCGATGATCATCATTGATTTTGGCACCGCGACGACATTTGACGTGATTGATAAAAACGGCGATTATTGCGGCGGCATCATTTCGCCCGGGGTCAACCTGTCGGTCGAGGCGCTGCATATGGCGGCGGCCAAACTGCCGCGGGTGGCGGTTGAAAAACCGGATCAGGTGATCGGAACCGGCACCGTATCCGCCATGCAGTCGGGCATATTCTGGGGCTATGTCGGGCTGGTGGAAGGCGTCGTGCGGCGCATCAAGCGGGTATTTGACGAAAAAAATCCGGGGTCCGAGATGAAAGTCCTCGCCACCGGCGGACTGGCGCCGCTATTTAATGATGAGGTGGCCGAGATTACCATCGTTGACCAGGAACTGACCACCTATGGTCTTTTCGAAATATACCGCCGGAATATAAAGGAAAAATAAGTTTGGCCTATCCTAGGGTCAGGAGTCATTAATATGCATATTTTCTGCGTGGCATATTTCATACCAGATTTTAGGCGGGAGCAGGCGGCGGGCCGCCGGAAACCTGATTGGTTTTCAAGGATCGCGGGCGCACTCCCGGCTGAAATACGCCGCGCCCGAAGGGTTGTCCCGGGATGCGGCGCGGGACAGCGTCAGCAATGCTTAACAGGGAATGGCCCTTGTTTGCGCCCGCTTCCTCGCCCGCGCCGTTCCCGAAACAACAGAAAGTATGCATATTAATGACTCCTGACCCTAAAGACGCCCTGTATTTCCTGCCGCTTGGCGGGTCCGGCGAAATTGGAATGAACCTGAACCTCTATCAGACCCAAGGCAAGTGGCTGATGGTTGATTGCGGCATTTCATTCGCCGACACCTATCTGCCGGGAATTGACCTGATCATGCCCAACACCGGCTATATCGAGCAGCGCCGGGACAAGCTTCTGGGCCTGATCATCACCCACGCCCATGAGGATCATGTGGGGGCGCTGGCCTATCTGTGGCCGCGGCTGCGCTGCCCGGTTTACGCGACGCCGTTCACCATGATCCTGATCCGGCTGAAGCTGGCCGAGGCCGGGCTGCTCGATGAGGTGCCGCTGATCGAGGTGCCGCTTATGGGCACTGTTGAACTGGGCCCCTTCAGCGTTGACTTCCTGTCGCTCACCCATTCGATTCCGGAACCCAATGCGGTGCGGATCCAAACCGCCGCCGGCGCGATTTTTCACACAGGCGACTGGAAACTGGACCCGGACCCGCTGCTGGGCGACAGGACCGACGAAGCGGCCATGCGGCAGGTCGGCGACGACGGCGTGCTGGCGCTGGTTTGTGATTCGACCAACGTCTTCAATGTCGAGTCCTCGGGCTCGGAGGGAAAAGTTCGCGACAACATCAGCCAGCTTTTGTCGGCCAAGAAGGGCAAGGTCTTTTGCGCCACCTTTTCGTCCAATGTGGCGCGGGTCGACACCCTGGCCCAGGCGGCGAAAAAGAACGGCCGCGAGGTCTGTCTGGTCGGGCGGTCCCTGAAACGAAATGTGGCGGCGGCGATCGAAGCCGGCTATCTCAAGGATTTCCCCCGGGTGGTTGAGGAAAGCGACGCCGGTTATATGCCCAACGAGAAAGTTCTTTATATCTGCACCGGCTGTCAGGGGGAGGCGCGGGCGGCGCTGATGCGGATCGCCCAGGGAGGCAACCGGGACGTCATCTTAAGCCGCGGCGATACGGTGATCTTTTCGTCCAAGATTATCCCGGGCAATGAACTGATGATCGGCCGGCTGCATAATATGCTGGTCGAGGCGGGGGCGGAGGTCATCACCGAAAAGGACGCCTTCGTTCATGTGTCCGGCCATCCGGGACAGCGGGAACTGAAGAAAATGTACGACTGGATCCGGCCGGAAATCCTGGTTCCGGTGCATGGTGAACTGCGCCATATGCAGAAGCAGGCCGAATTTGGCCGCCGTCATGGCATTGCGCAAGCGATTGTGCCGCGCAACGGCACTGTGATAAAACTGGCCCCCGGACCGGCGGAAATCGTCGAATATGTCGATGTCGGCCGTTTCGCCCTTGATGGCCAGTATCTGGTGCCGGGAGAGGATGACGCCATCGTCACCCGGCGGCGGATATTATATAACGGCGCTCTGGTCGTTTCTCTTGTGGTCGACGGCACGGGCGGGTTTCTCGCGGCGCCGGAGGTGACCAACCTCGGCAATCCGGACGCCGGCGCGGACCGGTTTGACGACGCGATCATTGAGGCCGTGTTTGACGCGGTGAAAAGCCTGACCCGCAAACAGCGGGCGGATAAGAACAAGCTGGCCGAGGCGGTGCGGGTTTACGCCCGCAAGGCGGCGAAAAATTATACCCTCAAGGAAACCGGTCCGGTGACGGTGGTGACGGTGTCCCGGATCGATAGCAAAAAACTGACAGAGACAGAGGAAGCGTAATAATGATTGGAAAATTAAACCATGTCGCCATTGCCGTGAATGATCTTGAGGCGGCGGTCGCGCTTTATCGCGACACCTTGGGGGCCAAGGTCTCCGATGCGGTGAATCAGCCGGATCATGGCGTGGTGACGGTGTTCGTTGAACTGCCCAATACCAAGATCGAACTGCTCTATCCCCTGGGCGAGAATTCGCCGATTCAGGGCTTTCTCGACAAAAATCCTTCCGGCGGCATTCATCATATCTGCTACGAGGTGGCGGACATTCACGCGGCGCGGGACAAGCTGATCGCCGACGGTATGCGCATTCTGGGCAGTGGGGAACCGCGAATTGGCGCCCACGGCAAGCCGATCCTTTTCCTGCATCCGAAGGATTTCTGCGGCGCTCTCGTTGAACTTGAGGAGGTATAGGCATGACCATCGCCAATCATATCGTGGTTTTCCTGGTCTGCTGGTGGCTGGTCCTGTTTATGGTGCTGCCCTGGGGCGTCAGGGGTCATCATGAAAGTGGCGAGGATTATGAAGCGGGCATCGAGCCCGGCTCGCCGGTTAAATCCCATATTGGCAAGAAAATGCTGATCACCACGGGAATCACCATAATCCTGTGGGCGATTTTCTGGGCGGTGATGGAATTTGACCTGATCACCTTTGGATAGACGCTCAGCCGCCGTTTATGGAAGGGAAAAAGGCAAAAAAAAGCAAGGCATTTGCGCCTTGCATTTTTTATTTATATTTTTTTATGTCTGCCGATATTTATAATTTTTTATTAAGTCAATGCCGGCGTGGTGTAGAGATCTCCCTCCCTAGACTTGGGCCTCACTTTCGAAAGAGACAATAGTCGAGGATGCGGTCACTGTCATTAACAAAAACGTCATTTAGCTTAATTTTTCGCTAAATGTTGCAAAAATCACACAGGCCTGAGATAGTGGGATCATATTGAAATCAGGGGGAAAATGGGAGCAGACGGCATGTATCGCGTTATTTTTGTCACATTGATGATTAACATAAGTTTAATATTTCCAAGCGGTTCAGCCGAAAGGCTGGCCTATGTCACGAAGGAAAACTGTCAACGGTTGTTGGCCCATATCCCGGCGGATGACGTCGCCTATAAAGCGGGGGTGGATGTCAGGGGAAAGGCGGTCGCGCCCGCCGATCTGGCGCCGTCGTCGGACTTTGCATCCAATCTCGGGATGAAGGAGGGGATTTCCTTTCATTTGATTCTGGATGTGGCGAAGGAAAGCGGGATCAACGACCGTTCAAAGAAAATATTTGAGGATCATAAGGGATTGCGCGGGGAAATTTATCTCGGCCAGGTCGTGATAAAGGACGGCCAAGCGACCCTGAACGGCAAGCCTCTGGTGGCGGATGATGAAAAACAGCTTCTGCTGCTGTGCCGGCAGGATAAAAAATAAGCCGGCTGAAATCGCTGGAAAGCTCCAAAATGGTTCGATTCCGCAAAGATAATTGCGGTCGGCAAAAAGCCTGCGCATAAAAAGCCTGTAAATAACCTGTCGGGCAGTTTATAAAAACAGAAATATTTAATTTATAAGGTTACCATCATGCGTCTTTCATCTCTTTTTATGCCCACGCTCAAGGAAAATCCGGCGGAGGCCCAGATCACATCCCACCGCTTGATGCTGCGCGCCGGCCTGATCCGTCAGACCAGCGCCGGGATTTACATCTGGTTGCCGCTGGGGCTTCGGGTGCTGCGCAAGATTGAACAGATTGTCCGGGAGGAACAGGACCGGGCCGGGGCGCAGGAAATCCTGATGCCGACGATCCAGTCGGCGGAGCTGTGGCGGGAAAGCGGCCGCTATGACGCCTATGGTCTGGAAATGCTGCGCATTAAGGACCGTCATAACCGGGAAATGCTTTACGGGCCGACCAATGAGGAAATGGTCACCGACCTGTTCCGCAACACTATCAAGTCCTATAAAGACCTGCCGAAGATGCTGTATCACATTCAGTGGAAGTTCCGCGACGAGATCCGGCCCCGGTTCGGCATCATGCGCGGCCGGGAATTCCTGATGAAGGATAATTACAGCTTTGACCTGGATGCCGAGGCGGGGCGCGTATCCTATAACAAGATGTATGTCGCTTACCTGCGCACCTTCGCCCGGCTGGGGATGGTGGCGATTCCGGTGCGGGCCGACACCGGCGCCATTGGCGGCGACCTGAGCCATGAATTCCAGATCCTGGCCGAAACCGGGGAAAGCACGCTCTATTATGACAAGGAGATCGAAAATTTCGATCTCGCCAGCCTGACCGGGGATATTGATCATCAGACGATTGAGAAGCTGCAAAGTCTCTACGCCATGGAAGAGGAAAAGCATGATCCGGACAATTGTCCGGTGGCGGCGGAGGACCTGCGCACCGCCAAGGGCGTCGAGGTCGGGCATATTTTCTTCTTCGGCACCAAATATTCCGAAGCGATGAACGCCACCGTGACCGGACCGGACGGCAGTCTGACGCCGGTGGAGATGGGATCATACGGCGTCGGCGTTTCCCGTCTGGTCGCGGCCCTGATCGAGGCGAGCCATGACGACGCCGGCATCATCTGGCCCGAAGCCGCAGCGCCCTATAAAGTCGGTCTGATCAACCTGCGGGCGAAGGATGTGGACTGCGCGGCGGCCTGTGAGGACATTTACCGCCAGTTACAGGACGCGGGTGTTGAAACCCTCTATGACGACCGGGACATGGGCGCCGGCGGCAAATTCGCCGACATGGACCTGATCGGCCTGCCGTGGCAGTTGATTGTCGGCCCCCGGGGGCTGAAGAATGGCGTCGTCGAGTTGAAATGCCGGGCGTCCGGTGAACGGCAAGAGGTGTCCCTCGCGGACGCCATAAACAAATTATCCTGATAAGGGGAGAGCGGGGATGTTCCGGGCGCACGAGTGGATGGTGGCCTTCAGGTACCTGAAGATCAGAAGCAACGAAGGGTTCGTCACTCTGGTGGCGCTGTTTTCCCTGCTTGGCATCGCCATCGGGGTGATGGTGCTGATCGTCACCATGTCGGTGATGAACGGTTTCCGCGAGGAGTTGCTCAGCAAGGTGATCGGCTTTAACGGTCATATGCTCTATCAGCCGGTGGGCGGCCGGATGAGCGACTATGACGACGCGGTGGCGCGTCTGAAGAAAATTGATCATGTGGTCAAGGTTCTGCCGATTGTTGAGGGCCATGCCCTGGCGACTTTCGGCAGTTACAGCGTTCCGGCGCTGGTGCGCGGCGTCCGGGCCCAAGACCTGAAACAGATGACCCTGATTTCAGACAATATCAAGGTCGGCGCGCTGGCGGACTTCGGCAAGGGCGACAATGATATTCTGATCGGCAAAAGGCTGGCCGACAAATATAATCTGTCGCCGGGGGATCTGGTGACTTTGGTCACGCCGCGCGGCCGGGTGACGCCCTTTGGCACCGTGCCCCGGATCGCCAGCTATCAGATCACGGCCATTTTCGAGGTCGGGGAATATAATTACGACACCAGCTATTTCTTCATGCCGTTGGCCCAGGCCCAAAGCTATTTTCAATATGGTGACGAAGTGGCGGCGCTGGAAATCAGCCTGAGCCATCCGGACATGATCACGGAAATGTATCCCCTGGTGCAGCAGGTGACCCGACAGATTGACCCGGGCGGGCGGCTGATTGACTGGCGGGTGCTGAACCGCAGTTTCTTTAACGCGCTTCAGGTTGAACGCAACGTGATGTTCATTATCCTGTCCTTCATCATTCTGGTGGCGGTTTTCAACATCATTTCGACAATGATCATGATGGTCAAGAACAAGACCCGCGATGTGGCGATCCTGCGCACCATGGGGGTGACCAGCGCCTCGATCATGCGGATATTCTTTATCGTCGGCTCCTGTATCGGGGTGTTGGGCACTATGCTGGGCACCATTCTCGGGCTGCTGATCGCGGATAATGTCCAGACAATTCTGGATTTTATCGAACGGATGACCGGCCTCAGCCTGTGGGAGGGCGAGGTGCGCTTCCTGTCCGAGGTGCCGGCGATTATTGACGGGCGCGAGGTCGGCATCGTGATCATTGTCGCGCTCGGCCTGAGCTTTCTGGCGACGCTGTTGCCGGCCTGGCGGGCGGCCAAGGTCGACCCGGTCGAATCGTTGCGCTATGAGTAGGGGATCATCATGACGGAAAATATCTTGGAATTACAGGGCATTCACCGCCATTTCATCCAGGGGGATAAGGACCTGCATATTCTGCGCGGCATTGACTTTGCCCTGAAAAAGGGCGAGGTGGTGACCCTGGTCGGGGCGTCGGGATCGGGCAAATCGACCCTGCTGCAGATCGCCGGTCTTCTCGACCGGATGAACAGCGGCGAGGTGGTCATTGACGGCAAGCCCTGCGCCAGGCTGTCCGATAATAAACGCACACGCCTCCGCCGCCATGACGTGGGATTTATTTATCAGTTTCACCATCTTCTGCCGGAATTTTCCGCCATTGAGAATGTCATGCTGCCGCTGGTGATTGCCGGAAACGCGAAAGGCGACGCCCGGGACAAGGCTGAAAAAATGCTGAAGCAACTGGGGCTGGGCGGCAGGCTGGATCACCGGCCGTCGGAACTTTCGGGCGGCGAGCAGCAGCGGGTCGCCATTGCCCGCGCCGTGGTCGGCAAGCCGAAAGTCCTGCTGGCCGATGAGCCGACCGGCAATCTGGACGAAGCGACCGGCAACGGGGTGATGAATGAGTTGTTGCGCCTGTCGCGGGAGGAGGGGATTTCGGCATTGGTGGCGACCCATAACAACGACCTGGCGAAAAAGATGGATCGCTGTGTTACACTGCATAACGGGGTGCTGGCGTAGGACCAGCACCGCAAGGGACAGGCCCGTTGGGCTTTTCAGGAGAATCAATGGAACTTGGTCAGATTAACATGTGGGCGGTTTTGCTGGCGGCCGGGCTGAAATTCGTCCTCGGGACGGCCTGGTATTCGCCGGCGCTGTTCGCCGGTGTCTGGCTGCGGGAAGTCGGCCTGACCCGGGAGATATCCGCCGTCGCCCCCGGGCCGATGCTCCTGTCCGCAGCGCTCGGCGGCATCGCCGCCTTCACCCTGGCGGTGATCATAACGCTCGCTGACCTGGATTTTCTGTCGTCGCTGGCCCTCGGCGGCCTCTTGGGCGTTGGCGTTATGGCGGCGCTGACCGCGCCCCAGTTCGCCTTTGAGGACCGCTCCTTCCGGCTTTACGCCATCTATGCCGGGCAATATGTCGCCGAACTGCTTCTGATGGCGGCGATTATCGGAGGCTGGCGATAGGATATGGCGTCTCCCGCATTCATTCATCTGAGGCTGCATTCGGCCTATTCCCTGTCCGAAGGCGCAATCCACGTCAAAGCTCTCGGCAAGCTGTGCCGCGCGCATGACATGCCGGCGGTGGCGATCACCGACAGCAACAATATGTTCGGCGCGCTGGAAGCCTCGCTCGCCCTGCCCGGCGACGGGATACAGCCGATCATCGGCTGCTCGCTCGCCATCCGTCATGAGGGGGAACAGGACGCCCGGTCCTTCAAGGCGCCGGAACCGGGCTGGCTGGTCCTGCTGGCCCAGACCGCGACCGGTTATCAAAACCTGATGAAACTGGTCAGCAAGGCGCATCTGGAAGGCGACGGTCACGAGACGCCGCAACTCCGCCTCGGCGATCTTGAGGGCCATACCGGGGACATTATCTGCCTGACGGGCGGCCCGGATGGCCCGGTGGGCAAATATCTCCGGTCCGGCGGCCTCAAGGCGAGGGACCGGGCCGAGGAAGTCCTGCGCAAACTGATGCGGCTGTTTCCCGGACGGCTTTATGTGGAGATCATGCGTCACGGCATGGCGGCGGAGGATCAGACCGAAGCGGCTTTTGTCGAGATGGCCTATCACTATGATCTGCCGCTGGTCGCGACCAATCAGGTGTTCTTCCCGGAACGCAAAATGTATCAGGCCCATGACGCGCTGCTCTGTATCGCCGGCGGCAATTATGTCGAGCAGGATGACCGGCGCAAGCTGACGCCGGAACATTATTTCAAGTCCGCGGCGGAAATGGCCGAACTGTTCGCCGACCTGCCGGAAGCGGTGCAGAATACGGTGGTTATCGCCCGGCGCTGCGCCTTCAGGGTGCCGACCATTGACCCGATCCTGCCCAACTTCACCGACGGCATGGACAAGACGGCGGCCGATTATCAGGACATCAGTGAGGAGGCGGCGCTCGATAAAATGGCCCGGGACGGCCTGCAGCGCCGGCTGGAGCAGCATGTCTATGCCGATGAACAGGATGCGGACAGGCTGGCCGAAATCGCCAAACCCTATTGGGCGCGGCTTGATTTTGAACTGAAGATCATCAACCAGATGGGTTTTCCCGGCTATTTCCTGATCGTGGCCGACTTTATTCAATGGTCGAAAAACCACAATATCCCGGTGGGGCCGGGCCGGGGCTCGGGCGCGGGCTCGGTCGTCGCCTGGGCGCTGATGATTACCGATCTCGATCCGCTGCGCTTTGGCCTGCTGTTCGAGCGGTTCCTCAACCCGGAACGGGTGTCGATGCCCGATTTTGATATTGATTTCTGCCAGGACAAGCGCGACCGGGTGATCCGTTATGTTCAGGAGAAATACGGCCACAGCCAGGTGGCGCAGATCATCACCTTCGGAAAGCTTCAGGCCAAGGCGGTGGTGCGGGACGTGGGCCGCGTGCTGCAGATGCCCTATGGTCAGGTCGATCGCCTGTCGAAGCTGATCCCGGCCAATCCGGCCAACCCGGTGTCGCTGGCGGAGGCGCTGGAAAGCGAACCCAAGCTGCAATATGAGCGCGACAATGACGCGGCGACGGCGCGGCTGATTGAGATGGCGTTGCAGCTCGAGGGGCTGTTCCGCCATGCCTCGACCCATGCCGCCGGCGTCGTGATCGGCGACCGGCCGCTGGACCAGCTGGTGCCGCTTTACCGTGATCCGCGCTCCGACATGCCGGTGACCCAGTTCAACATGAAATTTGTCGAGCAGGCCGGACTGGTGAAATTCGACTTTCTCGGCCTCAAGACCCTGACCGTGCTCGCGAAAGCGGTGGAGCATATCGCGCTCAGGGGCATTGAGGTCAACCTGGAGCAGACGCCGCTGGTCGACGGCCCGACCTTCGACCTGCTGAGCAGCGGCAGGACCATCGGCGTGTTTCAGCTGGAAAGCAGCGGCATGCAGAATGTGCTGGTGCAGATGAAGCCCGATATGTTCGAGGATATTATCGCGGTGGTGGCGCTCTATCGTCCGGGGCCGATGGACAATATTCCGCTCTATATCGCCTGCAAGCATGGTGAAAAGGAGCCCGATTACCTGCATCCGCTGCTGACCGAAATCCTGACCGAAACCTACGGCGTGATCATCTATCAGGAACAGGTGATGCAGATCGCCCAGGTGCTGGCCGATTATTCTCTCGGCGAGGCGGACCTGCTGCGCCGGGCGATGGGCAAGAAAATCCCCGCCGAAATGGACAAGCAGCGCGCCCGCTTTCAGGACGGCGCCGATAAAAAGGGCGTCGACCCGAAACAGGCGGCGGGCATTTTTGACCAGGTGGCGAAATTCGCCGGTTACGGCTTCAACAAATCCCATGCGGCGGCCTATGCGCTGGTCTCTTTCCACACCGCCTACCTGAAGGCCAATTATCCGGTCGAGTTTATGGCGGCGATCATGTCGCTCGACCTCAACAACACGGACAAGCTGGCGGTCTTCAAGCAGGAAGTCCTGTCCATGGGCATCGAGATCCTGCCGCCCGACATCAACCGCTCGGAGGTTGAATTTTCCGTCGAGGTGATTGAGGGCCGGGAAGACGCCGACAATATCGGCGGCGCCCGATCGGACGGCGTGCTGCGCGGCGTGCGCTATGGTCTGGCGGCGCTGAAGAATGTCGGCGCCGGCGCCATGGAGGCGATGATTGCCGAGCGCGCCAAAAATGGCCCCTTTGCTGATGTGGCGGACTTTTGCCGGCGTCTCGACACCAAACAGATCAACAAGCGGGCGCTGGAGAATTTGGCCAAGGCCGGGGCTTTTGATAGCCTCAATCCCAATCGGGCGCAGATGCTGGCCTCGGTCGAAATGATTTTGCGCCAGGCCAGCGCCGCGACCGAAGCTCGCAACAGCAATCAAGTCAGCCTGTTTGACGATGTGGTGGAGGAACCGATGCTGGCGTTGCCGGATATGCCGGAATGGCAACTGATCGAAAAGCTCAATTACGAAAAAGAGGCGATCGGCTTTTATCTTTCCGCCCATCCGCTCGACGCCTATGAGAAAATTCTGGAACGGCAGAAAATCACGCCCTCCACCGAACTGGAGCGCAAGGCCCACGGCGGCGGCGCCATAAAGCTCGCCGGCACGGTCCAGAATATCCGGGTGATGAAAAACAAGCGCGGCAAGAAATTCGCCTTTGTCGGCCTGTCGGATGCGCACGGCGGGTTTGAATGCATGGTCTTTTCGGAACTGCTCGACAGCGCCGAGGAAATTCTGGCGGTCGGCAGTTCGGTGATTGCAACCGTCGAGGCGACGATCCATGCGGAAAAAGGCCTGCGGGTGACGGCGAAAAGCTTCGCCGCGATCGAGGTGGTGGCGGCCAATTCAGCCCGGGGACTCGAGATTTTCCTCACCGACGCCAGCAGCATCGCCGCGATCCGCGAAGTGCTCGACAATTACAGGGGCGGCCGCGGCTATGTCACCTTCAAGCTGAAGGCGGAGGATGAAAGCGGCGATTATGACATCGATATTGAACTAAAGGACAAATACAGGGTCTCCCCCGATATCCGCAGCGCCCTCATCACCATGAAAGGCGTGATGGACGCCCGGGAGATATAGGGGGCAGATTAGGGGCGTGGGAGATTTTCCGGATTCTCTGAATATAGGATTGAAGTGCGGTTCTCTTTCCCCTCATCCCCGACCTGATCGGGGATCCATTGGCCGGGCGATGCCCTGTCGGAAGGAGGATTTCAAAATGATCATGGCGGAAGGGCAATAATGAATTGTCAACAGACCCTAAAACAGATAGAAGATTTTTATGACCGACAAACCGGACAACGCCACCGCAAAAACCAGGGATTCCGCCTCCGTTCTGATCATTCGGGACGGGGCGGCGCATCCGAAATATGGCACATTGCAGATTTTGATGGTCAAACGGCATCCCAAGATCAAATTCGCCGGCGGCGCCTATGTCTTTCCCGGCGGCAAGCTTGATCCGGCCGACCGGGCGCTTGAGGAGCGGGACCAGAAGGATGCGAGCGCGGATATTTCGGCCGAGTTCCGCGGCCTGCGCTATGCGGCGCTGCGTGAAGTGTTCGAGGAAACCGGCCTGGTCATCGGCACGATGGGCGGCGACAGGATTGATGAGGCGACACGGCGACGGCTTGATGAAAGATACCGGGCCGCCATTCTGGAGGACCGGATGACGCTGGCTGATTTTCTTGATCGGACCGGTATTACCCTTGACATGAATGACTGTTTTCCCTTCGCCCACTGGATCACGCCCAGGGTCTATCCGATCCGCTTTGACACCCGCTTTTTCCTTTGTGTCGCGCCGGAGGGGCAAATCCCGAGTCCTGATGGCCATGAAATTACCGCGATCGAATGGATGCATCCGATGACCCTGGTCGAGGAATCCGACGGCGTGCTGATGTTCCCGACGATGATGAACCTGAAAATGCTCGGCCGGGCGCGGTCCGTCGCCGAGGCCCTTGACCTGCTCGCCGCGCGGAAGATCGTCACCGTCACCCCGCAAGTGATCGAAGGCGACAGGGTTCGCTTCCGCAAAATCCCCGCCGAGGCGGGATATGAGGACGTAGACCAGAGCCGCACCCGGACCGCCATCGACCTGAAAAAGGGCTGAAAGCGGGCTTTTTTTCTCAAAACAGGCGCGCTTTTGTGAAACTTCGACCAAATTGCACAAAAACCCTTGATCTTTGGCGGAAAGAACGCTATGACGCGCCTACTTCACACGCGGGTTTTTAAGTTGACCTCCTACATATTGAGGAAGACTTTCCGGTGTCCCGATTGGGGCCACACGCTCGCGGAGGATTAACCGGAAAAACAAGGAAAAATCGTATGGCGACGCCAACATTTACGATGCGTCAGCTTTTGGAAGCTGGGGTGCATTTTGGCCATCAGGCCCATCGCTGGAACCCGAAGATGAAAGAATATATCTTTGGCGCCCGCAATAAAGTTCACATTATCAACCTGTCGATCACGGTGCCGTTGCTGCACCGCGCCCTGGAACAGGTGCGCGACGTTACCGCCTCCGGCGGCCGTGTTCTGTTCGTCGGCACCAAGCGTCAGGCTTCCGGCCCGATCGCCGAAGCCGCCAAACGCTGCGGCCAGTATTACGTCAATCACCGCTGGCTCGGCGGCATGATGACCAACTGGCAGACGATCTCCAACTCCATCAAACGCCTGAAGGAACTGGATGAGAAGCTGGCGGCTGAAATGACCGGCCTGACCAAGAAGGAAACCCTGCAGATGACCCGCGAGCGGGACAAACTGGAACGGGCGCTTGGCGGGATCAAGGACATGGGCGGCATTCCGAACATTCTTTTTGTCATCGACACCAACAAGGAAGACCTGGCGATTCAGGAAGCCAACAAACTTGGCATCCCGGTTGTCGCGGTTCTGGACACCAACAGCGATCCGGACGGCGTCGCCTTCCCGATTCCCGGCAATGATGACGCGACCCGCGCCATTCAGCTTTATTGCGACCTGGTGTCCGGCGCCGTGCTCGACGGCATTCAGCAGGAAATGGTCGCCCAGGGCGTTGACCTTGGCGCCGCTGAAGAAGCGCCCGTAGAGGAAGAACTGGCGGCGGCTGAAGAAAAAGCGGCCCCCGAGGCGGAAAAAACAGAAGAGGCCGAAGCGCCTGCCGCGGAAAAAGCCGAAGAAGCTGTCGAAGAAAAAGCTTCTGAATAAATTTACAGATGCGGGTTCCGGAATATATCCGGAACCTGCGATTGTTCCACTATATTGTAAGGAAGAATGATGGTCCAGATTACAGCTGCTATTGTTAAGGAACTGCGGGAGAAATCCGGCGCGGGGATGATGGATTGCAAGAACGCCCTGAAGGAAAATGACGGTGACGTTGAACGCGCCATGGACTGGCTGCGTCAGAAAGGGATCGCCAAGGCGGCCAAGAAATCCGGCCGCGTGGCGGCTGAAGGACTGGTTGCGGTGGCCTCCGCCGGCGCGAAAGCCGTTGCGGTCGAGGTCAATTCCGAAACCGATTTCGTCGCCCGTAATGAAACATTCCAGGGCATGGTGAAGACCATCGCCAATGTCGCCCTGGAAAACGGCGGTGATTATGAGACGACGCTGGCGGCGGATTATCCCGGCACGGGGCGCAACGTCAAAGACGAGCTGACCGAAGCGGTCGGCACCATCGGCGAAAATATGACCTTCCGCCGGTCGCTTGGCCTGTCGGTGGAAAACGGCCATGTCGCGACCTACATTCATAACAGCGTAACGCCCGGCCTGGGCAAGATCGCGGTTCTGGTGGCGCTGGAGTCAACCGCTGACGAGGCGGCGCTCGCGGCCCTCGGCAAGCAGCTCGCGATGCATGTGGCGGCGACGGCGCCGCTGGCGATGACGGTGGAAGAGCTTGACCCCGAGGCGGTTGAACGCGAGCGCAATGTTCTGATCGAACAGGCGCGGGAATCAGGCAAACCGGACAACATCATCGAGAAAATGATTGTCGGCCGGATGGCGAAATTCTATCAGGAAGTCGTCTTCACCGAACAGACCTTCATCGTTGACGGCGAGACAAAAATCTCCAGGGTTATTGAAAATGCCGCGAAGGACGCCGGCGCTGAAATCAGGCTGGCGGGCTATTGCCGGCTTGAGCTTGGCGAAGGCATCGAAAAGGAAGAAGATGATTTTGCTGCTGAGGTTGCCGCTGCCGTAGGCAAATAAATATTTTTTTCGGGCTCATTTGCGAATTATGTAAAAGTTTATTCGCATTTGGGCCCGAATTGTATATTCTGCCGTATAAATTTTTAAAAGCTGATTTCAGGACGCCGGATTACGGCGCCAAACTTATTCAAGTCAAAGGGTGCATATGGCCGAGACTGCCAAATTTAAACGAGTTCTTCTGAAGTTGTCGGGCGAGGCTCTCATGGGGGAGCAGGAGTATGGCATTGATCCCAAGGTGGTCAGCCGAATCGCCGAGGAAATCAAAAGCGTCCGCGAACTTGGGGTTGAAATCTGTCTGGTGGTTGGCGCCGGTAATATTTTCCGGGGCATCACCGGGGTGGCCAGCGGCTTTGACCGCACTTCGGCCGATCATATGGGCATGCTGGCGACGGTAATGAACGCCATCGCCATTCAAAACGCCCTCGAACAGATCGGCGTGGATACCCGGGTTCAGTCGGCGTTTCCCATGGCGTCGGTCTGTGAACCCTATATCCGGCGCAAGGCGATCCGCCATATGGAAAAAGGTCGGGTCGTGGTTTTCGCCGCCGGGACGGGAAATCCGTTTTTCACCACCGATACCGCCGCGGCGCTCCGGGCGGCCGAGATGGGCTGTGACGGCCTGTTGAAAGGCACCCAGGTCAACGGCGTCTATACCGCCGATCCGAAAACCGATCCCGATGCGCAAAAATATGATAAACTTGATTACCATACCGTGCTGACCAAGGATCTGAAGGTCATGGACGCCTCGGCGATCGCCCTGGCGCGGGAAAATGATATTCCGATCGTCGTATTTTCGATCCATAAGCACGGTGAATTTTCCCAGGTCGTAAATGGGGAAGGCGATTTTACAATCATTTGCAAGGAGTGAGCGAAATGTCATCTGAAATAGATCTCAATGATCTCCGGCGCCGAATGAAGGGGGCCATTGAAAACCTGAAAACAGAATTTTCCGGCCTCCGGACCGGGCGGGCGTCGGTCAACCTGCTGGACCCGGTTATGGTCGACGCCTACGGCGCGCAGATGCCGCTCAATCAGGTTGCCACAGTTTCGACACCAGAGTCCCGTATGATCAGCGTTCAGGTCTGGGACAAGTCGATGGTCGCCTCGACCGAAAAGGCGATCCGCAATGCGGGGCTTGGCCTTAATCCGGTGACCGACGGCCAGACATTGCGCATTCCGATTCCCGAACTCAACGAGGAACGGCGCACGGAACTGACCAAGGTCGCCGGCAAATACGCCGAACAAAGCCGGGTCGCCATTCGCAATGTTCGCCGGGACGGCATGGAGACGGCCAAAAGACTGGAAAAGGACAGTGAAATCAGCCAGGATGAGCACAAGTCCTATTCTGACCAGATCCAAAAGCTGACCGATGAAATGATCAAGGAGATTGATCATCTGACGGAAGTCAAAGAAAAAGAAATTATGCAGGTATAAGGAGACAGACTGGCTCATGCTGCTGGTTAAGGAAGGATACCCTTCCCGGAAGAATGATAAACAGCCAGAACCTCCGGCCCATGTCGCCATCATCATGGATGGCAACGGGCGGTGGGCCAAAAAACGCATGCTGCCCAAAGTCGCCGGTCACAAGCGCGGCGTCGATGTGGTACGCCGCTGTGTGGAGGACGCCATCGACCTGGGCATCCGGTATCTGACGCTTTACGCCTTTTCCTCGGAAAACTGGAACCGGCCGGAAGATGAAGTGAACGACCTGATGAATCTGCTTCAGCGCTATCTGACCAAGGAAGTGGACAGTCTTCACGAGAAGAATATCCGCATCGCCTTTATCGGCAACCGGTCAAAGCTGAGCCGGCATATCCGGACGCTTCTTGAAAAAGCCGAAGAGAAAACCCGCGACAATTCGCGTCTGTGCCTGACCCTGGCGCTCAGTTATGGCGGGCGGGCGGAAATTGTCGAGGCGGCGGCGGCCCTGGCCCGCAAGGTCAAGACCGGTGAACTGGACTGCGACGAAATTACGGAAAATATGTTCGCCTCCCATCTTCACACCAGCAACATTCCCGATCCGGACCTTATTATCCGCACCAGCGGCGAGCAGCGGATCAGCAATTTCCTCTTGTGGCAGATTGCCTATTCGGAATTTGTTTTCCTCGACGTTCTGTGGCCCGATTTCAATCGTGAAATGCTCAGCCAGGCGCTTGAGGAATATTATGGCCGGGACCGACGATATGGCGCGAGACCCTGAGCCGCGCATGAAAGACAATTCCCATACTCCCCCCAGGAAAAGCGGGCTGATGCTGCGTGTTCTGTCGGCGCTTGCCATGCTGCCGGTTGCGGTTTTTATCATTCTTCAGGGCGGATTGCTATTTTGCCTGTTTATCGCTATGGTGTCCCTATTGGTGCTTTATGAATGGAATGGCATTTGCGAGGCAAAACCCTTCAATGCCGCCTTCGTTTTTCAGTCATTGCTCGTTCTCTCGTTCCTTTATTCGATTTACAGCGGGATTTACTTTTATGATTATGTCTATCTGGTGATCTTTGGTTTGCTGGTCGCCGCGGCGCTTTTCATGAAGTTAAAAGTCCATTTCGCCCTGCTGGGGGCGGTCTATATTCTGATTCCGGCGATGTCCCTGATCTGGATGCGCATATCCTTTGATCCCGGCGCCGACCGGGGCGGGTGGCTGGTGCTGTGGATGATGATTATTGTCTGGTCGATGGATACGGGCGCCTATTTCGCGGGCAAGAATATCGGCGGGCCGAAGATGGCGCCGAAAATAAGCCCGAACAAGACCTGGGCCGGACTGATCGGGGGGGCTGTCTCGGCGGTAATCCTCGGCGGGGTGGCGGCGTATTATTTTGATTTGAGGAACATGAATGCCGGCTGGAGCTGGCCGGTTCTGCTGAGTGTGGCGGCGATCATCGCCCTGTGGAGCCAGATGGGCGACCTGGCGGAATCCGCCTTGAAGCGTCATTTCGATGTCAAGGATTCCGGGGCGGTCATCCCGGGGCATGGTGGCGTAATGGACCGGGTGGACGGGGTGCTGTTCGCCGCCCCGGTAATGGCCCTGTTTGTCAGCTTGTAAGGTCATGGAGTGTTGATGATGGAATCTGCGGCAATAATGAATGATGCAACCGGTCCCCGGACGGTTTCCATATTGGGGTCAACCGGTTCTGTCGGCTGTAACACGCTGGACCTGATCGCGCGGGATCCGATGGCCTATGAGATTGTCGCCCTGACTGCCAACCGCAATGTCGAATTGCTGGCCGAGCAGGCGATAAAATTCAACGCCAAGGTGGCGGTGATTGCCGACGAATCCCGCTATCCGGCGCTGAAGGCGGCGCTCAGCGGCACCGGCATCGCGGCGGCGGCGGGGCGGGCGGCCCTCGATGCGGCGGCGGAACGGCCGGCCGACTGGGTGATGGCGTCCATTGTCGGCGCTGCCGGGTTAAAGCCCACGTTATCGGCGATCCGCCGCGGCGCGACCGTGGCGCTCGCCAACAAGGAAGTTCTGGTCTGCGCCGGCGACCTTATGATGCAGGAAGTGACGGATCATGGGGCGACCCTGTTGCCGGTTGATTCCGAGCATAACGCCATTTTTCAGGTGTTTGATTTTGAACGGGCCGAAGGGGTCGACAGCATTACCCTGACCGCGTCCGGCGGGCCTTTTATAAATTCTTCGCTGGCGGAGATGAAAAAAGTCACCCCCGCCCAGGCGGTGGCCCATCCGAACTGGGATATGGGGGCGAAGATTTCCGTCGATTCGGCGACCATGATGAACAAGGGCCTGGAAATGATCGAGGCTTATCACCTGTTTCCCGTCACGGAAAGCCAGATCAATATTGTCGTTCACCCGCAATCGGTGATCCATAGCCTGGTGACCTATCAGGACGGGTCGATGCTGGCGCAGCTTGGCGCGCCGGATATGCGGATTCCGATCTCCTACGCGCTCGGCTGGCCGCGCCGGATCAAAACCCCGGCGAAAAAACTGAGCCTGACCGAATTGGGCCGGATGGATTTTATTGAGCCGGACCCGGAAAAATTCCCCGCCCTGCGCCTGACAAGAGAAGCATTGCGCCGGGGCGGAACTGCGCCTACTATCCTCAATGCGGCCAATGAGGTGGCGGTATTCGCCTTTCTGGCGGGACAGATCGGTTTTCTCGACATTGCCGGAATTGTCGAGGAGACGCTGACGCAGGTTGAGGCGACCACCCTGACCTGTCTGCGGATGCTGCACGCCATTGATGACGAGGCGCGGGCGGTGGCGCAAAATGTTATTGGAAGAATGTAAAGGGATCCCATGGACACTCTGATAAATGCAGTCATCTATGTCACATCCTTTTTGGTGATGTTGACGATTTTGGTGTTTGTGCATGAATGGGGGCATTTTATTGTCGCCCGCCTCAATGGCGTGCGCGTCGAGGTCTTCTCGATCGGTTTCGGGCCGGAAATCTGGGGCTGGACCGACAGGAAAGGCACCCGCTGGAAGTTCAGCTGGGTGCCGCTCGGCGGCTATGTCAAATTTTTCGGTGACGCCAGCGAGGCCAGCACGCCGGACAGCAACCTTGATGAAATGAGCGCGGAAGAAAAGAAGGTTTCCTTCCACTTCAAGAAGTTATCTCAACGGGCGGCGATTGTTTTCGCCGGACCCTTGGCCAATTTCATCTTTGCAATCCTTATTCTGGCCACATTTTTCTTCCTCTATGGCCAGGTGGAGCGCAAAGCCGTTGTCTCCGACATCGTGGCGGGCGGCGCGGCCCAGGAAGCCGGGCTTCAGAAAGGCGACGTGTTTTTCGCGGTCAATGGCGCCAGGGTCACCCGCTTTAACGATGTGGTGATCGAGGTCATCTACAGCGCCGGGGAAAGCCTGGATATGACGGTCCTGCGGGATGGAAAGGCCGTTGACCTGACGATTACGCCGCGGCTGACAAAAATCGTCCGCGACGGCGTGCAACAGCTGGATGATCAGGGCAAGCCGCTGGAGCTGTACCAGATCGGCGTGATGAATAGCGAGGAAAGGGTGATCCGGGAACATAATCCCGGGACCGCCCTGTGGGCCGGGGTTATCCAGTCCAAGATGATTGTGACCCAGTCCCTGCGCGCGCTGCGCCAGATGGTGGTCGGAACCCGGTCGCTGAAGGAGTTAAGCGGTCCGGTCGGTATTTCACAGGCGGCGGGGAAGGCCGCGAAAATGGGTTTTGAATCCTGGGTGCAGGTTATGGCGCTGATCTCCCTGAGCCTGGGGATGATAAATCTGTTTCCGATTCCGCTTCTTGACGGCGGGCATCTGCTTTTTTACGGCTTTGAAGCCGTTTTGGGGAGAAAATTAAGTGAAAGAACGCAAGAATTTGGATTTCGTATTGGATTAGTTTTTATTCTTGGGTTAATGATGTTGGCTACGTTCAACGATATATTGAAAATTAATTGGTAATTCGTTCGGCGCCTATTACAAAAAAATAATAATACAGGATATCGTTCTGTGATAAATCGCATATATAAAGTTTGTTTTGTTTATTCCTTTTTGATTTTTTCGGCTCTGGCGGCGTCTGCGGCCCAGGCGCAGCAGTCCGCTTACGGAAACCTGGATATAATTTCCGATATTGTGGTCAAGGGAAATCAGCGGATCGAAGTCGACACGGTCAAATCCTATATTTTTGTTCAAAAAGGCGATGTTTATAACGAAAAGGAAGTCGACCGTTCATTGAAGTCCCTGTTTAACACCGGCCTGTTTTCCGATGTGAAAATCGGCCGTGTGGGCAGCGCCCTGGTCATTGAGGTCGCCGAAAACCCGATTATCAACCGGATTGTATTTGAAGGCAATAAATACAAAAAGGACGACAAGCTGTATGAGGAAATCCGGCTGCGCCCGCGGATCGTCTTTTCCCGCTCCAAGGTCCGGGCCGATGTGCAACGGTTGCTGGAAATCTATCGCCGCGGCGGCCGCTTCGCCGCCAGCATCGAGCCCAAGGTGATCCAGCTGGAGCAGAATCGCGTCAACCTGGTGTTTGAGATCACCGAAGGCCCGAAAAGCAGCATCGGCAAGATCAACTTCATGGGCAATGTCAAATACAGCAATGACGACCTGCGGGCCGTTTTGCGGTCGCGGGAAAGCCGCTGGTGGCGGTTCCTGACCTCTGATGATACCTATGATCCGGACCGGATGGCCTTTGACAAGCAGTTGCTGCGGGATTTCTACCGCTCGCAAGGCTATGCCGATTTCCGCATTACATCGGCGGTGACCGAACTGGCGCCCAACAAGGAAGACTTCTTCATCAATATGACCGTGGAGGAGGGCGAGCTTTATTATTTCGGCGATATTGAGGTGGAAAGCCAAATTCCTGATCTGAAATCGGAAGTCCTGAGCCTGCTGGTGTTCACCCGCAAGGGCGATCTGTATAATTCGGAGCTGATTGACCAGACGGTGGAATATCTGTCGGATGTCGCCGGCCTGAAGGGCTATGCCTTTGTCAATGTGCGCCCGCGCATTCGCCGCGACCGGAAAACCCAGACCGTCAACATTACCTATGTTGTCAACAAGGCGCCGCGGGTCTATGTGGAGCGGATCGAAATTCACGGCAACGTCCGCACCCACGACCGGGTGATCCGGCGGGAAATGCGCCTGACCGAGGGGGATTCCTATAACTCCTCGAAAATGAAACGTTCCGAAATTCGCATCAAATCCCTCGGCTTCTTTAAAGAGGCCGAGATTGAGCAGGTCGAGGGATCGAGCGAAGACAAAACGATCCTTGAGGTCACTGTCGAGGAACAGGCCACCGGCGAATTATCGGTCGGGGCCGGTTTTTCCAGTGCGGAGAATTTCCTGTTTGATTTCAGCATCCGCGAACGAAACCTGCTCGGCCGCGGCCAGGACCTGAGACTGGGCACCCGGGTGTCCAGCCGGCGCAAGGAACTGGATGTCGGCTTTACGGAGCCCTATTTCATGGGACGGCCCGTTGTCGCCGGGGTGGATGTCTATTACCGGGACAACAGTTTCCGCGAAGCCAATTTTGAGCAGGTATCTTTGGGGCTGGGATTGCGCACCGCCTTTCCCGTCACCGAATATATTGTCATGAGCGGGCGCTATAACCTGCGTCAGGACAAGATCGATATTCCGGTGGCGTTCCAAAGTACGCGCAGCCCTTTCCTGAATACGGATGTCGGAACCTTCACCACGTCATCGGTCGGCTACGGCATTTCATATGATAACCTGGACAACCGTCAGAAGCCGAACCGGGGCCACCGGGCGGTGTTGAACCAGGATGTGGCGGGACTGGGCGGCAATGTGAAATATATTCGCACCCAGGCGAGCTATAATTATTTCATCCCGATTTACAAGAGGTGGATTTTCGGCGTGAAGGCCGAAGGCGGCCATATCATGGGACTGGGGCAGGACATCCGGATTAACGACCGCTATTTCCTCGGCAACCCGCGGATCCGCGGGTTTGAACAGGCCGGTATCGGCCCCCGTGACAGCGTGACGACGGATTCCCTGGGCGGTAATATATACTATAAAAGCTCGGCCGAGATTTTTGTTCCCCTGGGCTCCGGCGCGCGGGAACTGGGGATCGAGGCGAGCCTGTTTGTTGATGTCGGGGCGCTTTTTACGGTTGACTTAGACGATCAGTTGGTTAATTCTGCCACGGGTATAACGCACACAATCGTCGCGGATACGCCAAAACCAAGGGTATCGGCCGGCGTCGGCTTTACCTGGATGTCGCCATTTGGCCCATTCAGGGTTGACTTCGCCAAGGCAATTGTGTCAGACAAATTCGATAAAACAGAATTTTTCCAATTTAACATCGGAACAAGATTTTAATATGAAACAGACAATCAAAGTTACCATAATGGCGGCGATCGCTTCCGCTGCATCCTTCATGGCTCCGACCGGGGCGGTTATCGCAGCCGAGGCTCTGCCCCAGGCGGTGATCGCCGTTATTGATAGCCGGATGGTCAGATTCAATTCCGCCGCCGGTAAAGACATCCAGAATCAACTGGACGCGATCCGCAAGAAATTCCAGGCCGAAATTGCTGAGCAGGAAAACGCCCTGAAAGAAGAAGAAACAACTTTGAAGTCGCAGCGCTCGATCCTGCCAAAGGAATCCTATGACGCCAAGGTCAAGGATTTCCAGAACCGGGTCATGACGGTTCGCCGCGAGGTTCAGATCAAAAATCAACAGCTCGGCACCGCCATGGAAGTCGCCCAGGAGCAGTTGCAGCGGGCCCTGAAGCCGATTTTGCAAAAAGTTCTGAAAGATCACAAGGCGACAATGATCATGGATGTCAGCCTTCTGCTTGAAAAAACACCGGGTCTTGACGTGACGACAAAAGTGATCGAGGAACTGGATCAGGTTCTGCCGACCATTAAGGTCGAGCTTCCTCCGGTCAATTCAACAATGGCGCAATAAGTTACTTGTTTTACGGTGAAGGCCCTGCTGTGAGCGGGGTCTTTTTCATTTCAGGGCTCTATTCGCCGAAATAAGGACTTTTTCAATCGAAATGAAGTCCTGCATGCAGTAAAGTCAATGAGGCCGGTCGAGCAGGGGGATTTACCGGGGCTCTTTCAAGAATGGTGGAAAACGAATATTATGTCGGAAGAAAACAAACAGGAACTGGCTTCAATCGGGATCGAACGGATTATGGAGTTGATTCCCCATCGCTACCCCATGCTGCTGATTGATCAGTTGATCGAAATAAAGCCCGGTGAATCTGCGGTTGGCGTTAAATGCGTCACGATAAATGAGCCTTTCTTTCAGGGGCATTTTCCCGGCAAGCCCGTGATGCCGGGCGTGCTGATTGTCGAAGCGATGGCCCAGTCCGCCGCGGCGTTGGTCATGTACAGCATGGGCGAGGAGGCGGAAGAAAAACTGGTTTATTTCATGTCGATAGACGGCGCGAAATTCCGTAAACCCGTCGTGCCCGGCGACAGGCTGGAGCTTCATATCAGCAAGGAACGCAACCGGGGACCGGTCTGGCGGTTCAGCGCCGAGGGTCGGGTCAATGGCCAAACGGTCGCCGAGGCGACCTATACGGCGATGATAGCCGACGAATAGGAGAAGATGATGACCGGAAATCGTATGCTTCATACCATGCTGCGGGTGCGGGACCTGGAAAAATCGCTGGATTTTTATTGCCGGCATCTGGGGATGAAACTGCTGCGGAAAAGTGACTATCCGGAGGGTCGTTTCACGCTGGCCTTTATCGGCTATGGCGAGGAAAGCGATCACACGGTGATTGAACTGACCCATAACTGGGACCGCACGGAACCTTATGACCTGGGCGACGGCTTCGGCCATGTCGCTCTTGGCGTATCGGATATCTATCAGGTCTGTGAAAAGCTGGAACAGCAGGGCGTCGACGTGCCCCGCAAACCTGGCCCGATGAAACATGGCGCGACAGTGATCGCCTTCGTCCGCGATCCCGACGGCTATATGATCGAATTTATTGAACGTTGAACCGGTGACGGTTCACCAAAGAAAAAACCCGGCGTGACGATGCCGGGCTTTGTTGTTTCGGACGGGCGATTGATTACCGGTCGGTAATGTCGATAAAGTCCCGTTGGGTGTCGCCGGTGAACAATTGACGGGGCCGGCCGATTTTCTGGGTCGGATCCTCGATCATTTCGCCCCATTGGGAAATCCAGCCGGTGGTCCTGGCGAGCGCGAACAGAACGGTGAACATTTCGGTCGGGAAGCCCATGGCCTTCAGGATAATGCCGGAATAAAAGTCGACATTGGGGTAGAGCTTCTTCTCGATGAAATATTCATCTTCGAGGGCGATGCGCTCCAGCTCGCGGGCCACGTCAAGCATCGGGTCATTCACGCCCAGTTCGTCGAGCACTTCCTTCGCCGATTTGGCCAGCACCTTCGCCCGCGGGTCAAAGTTTTTGTAAACGCGATGACCAAAGCCCATCAGGCGGAAGGGATCGTCTTTATCCTTGGCCTTCTGAATATATTCCGGAATACGGTCGACGGAGCCGATTTGCTCCAGCATATTGAGGCAGGCTTCGTTGGCGCCGCCATGGGCCGGCCCCCACAGGGATGCGATCCCGGCGGCGATACAGGCGAAGGGGTTGGCCCCGGATGAACCGGCGAGCCGCACCGTGGAAGTCGAGGCGTTCTGTTCGTGATCCGCATGAAGAATGAAAATCTTGTCCATGGCGTTGGAAAGTGTCGGGCTGACTTTATATTCCTCGCATTGGGGAACGCCGAACGTCATATGCAGGAAGTTCTCCGCATATCCCATGTCATTGCGCGGATAGACAAAGGGCTGGCCGACGGAATATTTATAGGCCATGGCGGCGATGGTCGGGATCTTGGCGATCATGCGATGGGATGCGATGCGGCGCTGGACCGGATCGCTGATGTCCAGGCTGTCGTGATAAAAGGCGGACATGGCGCCGATCACCCCGACCATAATGGCCATGGGGTGCGCGTCCCGGCGAAAACCCTTGAACAGCGAATTCATCTGATCGTGAACCATGGTGTGATAGGTGATCGTTTGGACAAAATCCGTTTTTTCCGCCTGATTTGGCAGTTCGCCGTTCAGCAGCAGGTAGGCGACTTCCATAAAGTCGCTTTTCTCCGCCAACTGGTCGATGGGATAGCCGCGATAGAGCAGGACGCCCTTTTCACCATCAATATAGGTAATGCTTGATTCACAGCTTGCGGTGGATGTGAAACCCGGGTCATAGGTAAACATGCCGGTGTCGGCGTAAAGTTTCCGGATGTCGATGACGTCCGGACCGATAGAGCCTGAATAGATGGGAAGCTCCAGAGTTCTGCCCCCTATGGTGAGCGTCGCCTTTTCACTTGATAACGTCTTATCGAACACATTCTTTGTCATAAATCCACATCCTTTCTCAATTTTTTTACAGGAACCGGCAGTTATCCAGCTTTCCGCCGCTCCGTTAAACTTACATATTTGGCGGGGGAGTATAATCCTCCCTTGCGCTTTGTTTTGTTAAGATTCGGCAAAGATTGCTGAATCATTTGGCTTGATCCTTAATTCTGGCCAGCCCTTCTTCTTTGCCTAACCAGATCAATATATCAAATATACCGGGAGAGACATTGCTCCCGGTCAATGCCGCCCGCATTGGCTGGGCGATTTTTCCGAGCTTCAGATCCTGCGCTTCGGCAAAGGCCTTGATCTCGGTTTCCAGTGTTTCGATGTCCCATGCGGCGGCATTTTCCAATATTTCCACAACATCGGACAGAATTTTCCGCGCGTCATCGGACAGAATTTTTTCCGCCTTGGGGATGAAGCTCAGGGGCCGCTCAACAAACAGAAACAGCGTGCTTTCGGCCAGTTCGTTGATATTTTTCGCCCGCGGCTTGAATTGGTCCATCGCGCGGCTCAGCAGGGACAGTTCATCATCCCCGAGCCGGCGGCCCAGGGATGTCTCTATGATGGGGCGGCAGACGGCGACCAGAACCTCGTTGGATTCCACTTCGCGGATATAATAGCCGTTCAGGTTTTCCAGTTTTTTAAAATCAAAGCGGGACGGGGATTTGCCGATGCCGTCGAGGCCGAACCATTCGATGGCCTGCTGTTCCGACATGATCTCGTCATCGCCGTGGGCCCAGCCGAGGCGCAACAGATAGTTTTTCAAGGCGCTCGGCAGGTATCCCATATCGCGGTAGGCCTCGACGCCGAGGGCGCCGTGCCTCTTGGACAATTTGGCGCCGTCCGGGCCGTGGATCAGCGGGATATGGGCGTAAACCGGCAGATCCCAGCCGATGGCCTCAATCAACTGGGCCTGGCGGGCGGCGTTGGTCAGATGATCATCGCCGCGAATGACGTGGGTGACGCCCATATCGTGATCGTCGACCACAACCGACAGCATATAGGTCGGCGATCCGTCGGCCCGCAACAGAATCATGTCGTCAAGCTGGGCGTTGGCCACCGTCACGTCGCCCTGGACCTGATCGCGGATGACAGTCTCGCCCGCGTTGGGGGATTTGAAGCGGACGACCGGGTTGACGCCGGCGGGCGCTTCGGACGGGTCGCGGTCGCGCCAATGGCCGTTATAGCCCATGGGCCGGCCTTCCGCCCGCGCCGTTTCGCGCATTTCGGCCAGTTCTTCCGGCGAACAGTAACAGTGATATGCCTTGCCCTCGGCCAACAGTTGATTGGCGATTTCCGCATGGCGGTCCCGGCGGGCATACTGGCTGACAATCTCACCGTCATGATCAAGGCCGAGCCAGCCGAGGCCGTCATATATCGCCTCGATCGCGCCTTCGGTCAGCCGCTTGCGGTCGGTATCCTCGATGCGCAGGCGAAATTCGCCGCCGTGATGGCGGGCGTACAGCCAGTTAAACAGGGCTGTTCTTGCGCCGCCAATATGCAAAAACCCCGTAGGGGAAGGGGCGAAGCGTGTAACAACTTTCTTCGTCATTTTTACTGTATGTTCCAATAGTTATCAGTGTGCGGGTACAGGGGCATGAGGTCATGCTTTAGTCCGCGCCTCGGAAGACAAATATCTGGGGTGCTGTCTCTTTGATGAGGACCCATATGTCCCTTGGTTGGTCGCTTTCTAGCAAAATTATAGCAAAAATGGAAGCCTGTTGTGCTAAAATAACAAAAAATATGGCGAAAATATCATATTTCAAAAGCCTTTTCCGGGGAAGACGAGGCAAAACAAATGGGGAACTTTAGTGAAGCGCTTCAGGGAGAGGCTTTATCGGGAACATGACAGGCTGTTGTTATGGGGGCCGGTTTTCTTCGCTTTGGGGATCGGCGGCTATTTCTCCTTACGCTTTGAACCGCCGCTCTATGGCGCGGTTGCGGTCGCGTCTGGCCTGGTTTTTCCGCTGTTTGTTCTGCGGCGTTTTTTTCTGACCCGTCTGTTATTGCTCGCCCTGCTGCTGGTCACGGCCGGTTTTGGCCTGGCGACCTTCAAAAGCCGGATGCTGGATACGCCGGTTTTGCAAAAAAAGCTCACCCCCAGAATAATCAGCGGCCGGGTCGGGGATGTGCGGCATTACAGCGACGGCAAGCTGCATATCGTGGTGGAAAATCCGCAAATATCCGGGGCTGAGGCGCTGCGCCGGGTGCGGATCAAGGTCCACAAATATGACGAATTGCCGCATCCGGGGGATAATGTCCGCATCCGGGCCGGCCTGTTGCCGCCGCCGCCGCCGGCCATGCCCGGGGACTTTGACTATGCGCGCCAGATTTGGTTTCAGGGCATCGGCGCCGTTGGCTACGCCGTCGGGCGGCCGGAGATTATCGCCAAAGGGCGGGACGGGCTTTGGAGCAGTTCGACCCGGAAACGTCTGCGGATGGCCGAGGAAATACGGGCGAAAATTCCCGGCTACGCCGGCGGCCTGGCGGCGGCCTTGATCACCGGAATGCGCGACGGCATCGGCGAAGAGGTGGCGGAGAATATGCGCAATGCGGGACTTGCCCACCTGCTGGCTATTTCGGGGCTTCATATGGGGCTGCTCTGCGGCGCGGCCTTTTTCTTTTTTCGCTTTCTGCTGTCCCGTTCCGAATATCTGACCCTGCGCTATCCGATCAAGAAATGGGCCGCGGTGATCGCCATCGGCGCCGGGCTGGTCTATGTTTATCTCAGTGGCGGTTCGGTGCCGACGCTGCGGGCCTTTGTCATGGCGTCGATCCTGTTTCTTGGCGTCCTGACCGACCGCAAGGCCATATCCCTGCGGCTGGTGGCGATTGCGGCGATGGTTATTCTGCTGATCACGCCGGAGGCCCTGTTGTCGGTCAGCTTTCAGATGTCTTTCGCCGCGGTTGTCGCCCTGGTCGTCGCCTATGAAAATCTTGACGGACGATGGCGCGCCGTTTCCGGCCGGTCATCGGGCTGGCGGGGCCGGGTGACATTTTTTGTTGCGACCACATTGCTGACCACCCTGATCGCCGAACTGGCGATCGCCCCCTTCGCCCTGTTTCATTTTAACAAACTGGTGCAATATGGCCTTCTGGCCAACCTTCTGGCGATGCCGGTGATGGCTTCCTGGGTCATGCCCTGCGTCGTGGCCTATCTGATCTTAACGCCGCTCGGCCTCGGTGATCTGGCGCTCTATCCCATGTCTTACGGGCTTGAGCTGATTATCCTGATCGCGCGGACGATCTCGACCGCCCCCGGGGCCTACAGCCTGCTGCCGGCCCTTGATCTCGGCCCGCTGGTCGTCATATCGATCGGCGTCCTGTGGCTTGGCATATGGCGCACGGGCTGGCGCAAGCTGGCGTTTCCGCTGATCGCTGTCGGCGTCATGACGTCATTTTTCACCAACCGGCCGGACATTCTGATTGATAACGGCGGTCGTCTGATCGGGGTGCAGAATGCGGACCAGGAAATCAGCCTGTCCAGTCTCAGGGCCGGGCGTTTGACCCGGGCCCGCTGGGCGCAGCGCTTTGGTCAGGAAAAGGCCGAAAAATGGCGCTATGACGAGCAGGATGGCCGGGAAGCGCCCTGGATGTCCTGTGACGCCCTGAGTTGCCTTTATCGGCCGGTTCATAAAAGCACCGATACCCTGATCGCCCTGGTGAAAAACGAGCGGGCCCTGACCGAGGATTGCCTGAACGCCCAGCTGGTGATCAGTCTGGTGCCGGTGCGGGTGGCCTGTCCCTCGGCCCGGTTGGTGTTGGACAAATGGGACTTCTATCACAAGGGCGGCCACGCCCTGTGGCTGCCGGAGCAAAGCGGCGGCTGGATCACGGTCAAAACCGTGGCCGAAAGCCGCGGCGACAGGCCGTGGAGCCGGAGGAGATGATCGTTCGCATTGCCTCGGAGCAGCATTGCCTCGGTTCAGGGACTGTTGAGATCTTTGACCGTTGTGATCAGTGATTATTCAGATCTCTGACACAGCGCCATGACCATGTTCCATCGTCCTCGTTCCCTGCGTCATCCCCCTATATCGCCCTTAGCCACCTTTCCTCATTCCCCAGGCTGGAGTTGCCCTGATTTAGTGGAGAGGCTTCCTGTCCTCATCCTCAAACTTCCTCAACCTCATCCCCAACCCCCCATCCTCATCCCCAACTTGATTGGGGGTCCATTTTGACATTACGCCCGCGCCATGCCGGAGAGGGAAAGCATGAACATGCGCCTGAATTCCGGATTCCCGATCGGGGTCGGGAATGAGGACGAGCTGTTTCAATGAGGGTTTAGGCTGTAAACTCATACGGAATTACATCATAGTATGCGTTTACGGCCTAATATTGCCTGAGCAATCCCACCAGCCGGCCCTGGATGCGGACCCGGTTGGCGGGGTAGACCTGGGTCTGATAATCCTTGTTGGACGGCTCGAGGGCGACATCGGGGCCTTTTTTATAGAGGGTTTTCAGGGTCGCTTCCTGTTCATCGATCAGGGCGACGACAACCGCGCCGTTTTCCGCCGTCTCACAGCGTTGAATGACGATGGTGTCGCCGTCGAGAATTCCGGCCTCGATCATCGAATCGCCGTCAATTTCCAGGGCGTAATGGCTGCCGCCGCCAATCATGCTGGCCGGCACCGGAATATTTTCAAATTGCTCCAGCGCCTCGATCGGCGTGCCGGCGGCGATCCGGCCATGAAGCGGAATCTCAACCGTGTTGGGGTCGGGGGCGATCTCCTGCGCAGTCTTGCCTGAAGCTGATTGAAAATCCGGCCGAAAGTCCGGTTTAAACAGATTGTCCTGCGGGGCGGGGACGTTATCCTCGCTATCGGGCAGGCGAATGATTTCCAGCGCCCGGGCCCGGTGGGGCAGGCGGCGGATAAAATTCCGTTCCTCAAGGGCGCTGATCAGGCGGTGAATGCCCGATTTGGATTTCAGGTTCAACGCGTCCTTCATTTCCTCAAATGAGGGGGCGACGCCATTTTCCTGAAGCCTTTCATGGATAAACAGCAGCAAGTCACGTTGCTTTTTGGTCAGCATAACCGGATCTCCCGACAAAACAATTCCTGATTTGTTTTAGTTATGTTCTTTTTTTATTCTTTTGTCAAGGGGCGAGCAGCAAAATCTCGACTTTCGCCCCGGCCGCGGCCTTCGGCGCATGGGGCGGCCGGATCAGCAGGCAATTGGCCCGGGCCAGGGTGCTGAGCTTGGCGCTGTCCTGGCGCGCGGTGGCGGTGACGATCTTTTGGCCCTCATCATTTTCGACATAACGGGCGCGCATATAATCCTCTCGCGCGCCGTTTTCCGCCAGATCATGGGCGCAATAGGCGATGGCGCGGGCCGCGCCGATATGTCGGCGACCAAGCATGACATGCAGCGCCGGCAGCATGAAATTGACGGCGCAGACATAGGCCGAGGCCGGGTTTCCCGGCAGGCCGATCATCGGCCCGCCGTTGAAGGCGCCGAAAATCATCGGTTTGCCCGGGCGGATGGCGATTTTCCAGAAATCGACCTCAAGCCCATGCTGGCCGAGGACCTTCTGCACCAGGTCATGATCGCCGACCGAGGCGCCGCCAATGGTGACAAACAGGTCAATATCACCCGTCGACTTCAGCCGGGCGATTTTTTCTTCCAGTGCGGCCTGGCTGTCCTTTGCGATGCCAAGGTCGACGGCCTGTCCGCCATGCTCCTCGATCAGGGTCGAGAGCAGCAGGTTGTTGGAGCTTATGATCTGGTCCGGGCCGACGGGTTCGCCGACGGTGACCAGTTCGTCGCCGGTGGACAGGAGGGCGATGCGCGGTTTGCGGCTGACCGTGACGCGGGCGATATTGGCCGCCGCCATCATGCCGATATGGCGCGAGGAAAGCCGGCTGCCGGTGGTGACCAGGCATTGACCCTGGACGAAATCATTGCCGGCCGGGCGAATGTTGCGGCCCCTGGCCGCCGGGGTCATGATGCGGATCTTATCGCCAGTCAACCGTTCAGTGTTTTCCTGGATGATCACCGTGTCGGCCCCCCGGGGCAGCGGTCCGCCGGTGAAAATGCGCACGCATGTTCCGGGCAGGAGCTCGCCGGCAAAGGAGCGGCCCGCCGGGGCCTCGCCAATCACCCTGAGGTCAACGGGCGCCGCCGCCACATCCTCGGCGCGCACCGCATAGCCATCCATGGCGGAGGCGTCAAAAGGCGGCTGGGTCAGGGCGGCGCAATGATCCGCCGCCGTCGTCCGGCCGAAGGCCCCGGACAGGGGAATGATCTCCGAATCCAGAGGCTGAAAGGATTTCAGAATGGTCTCCAGGGCTTGGTCGACAGGCATCAGGGACATGACGGTTCCTTATCTTTTCTGGTCTTTCGGCTCTTAAGCGGCGTTGAATTCGCCGGATTTGCCGCCCGACTTATGGGTCAGGCGAATATCGCTGATCCGCATGGTCCGGTCGACCGCCTTGCACATGTCGTAAATGGCCAGCGCGGCGACGGATACGGCGCAGAGCGCCTCCATCTCGATGCCGGTGCGGCCGAAAAGATTGGCCGTGGCGCGGATATCAACGCAGTTTTCCGCTTTGTTGCAGCTGAGATCCACCTGAACATTCTGCAGCGGCAGGGGATGGCACAGCGGGATCAGGTCGGCGGTTTTCTTGGCCGCCATGATGCCGGCGAGGCGGGCAACCGAGAAAACGTCGCCTTTCCGGACGCCGCCTTCGGCGATCAGGGCCAGGGTTTCCGGCGCCATATGGATGCGGCCGCGGGCTTCGGCCCGGCGATGGGTTTCGGCTTTCTGGCTGACATCGACCATGCTCGCCTTGCCGTCGGCGTCCAAATGGGTCAGTTTTTGTTCGGAAGTCATGGGTTTATTCTCCAATCATCTGGCGGGTGGCGCGCGTCACATCTGTCTCCCGCATCAGCGATTCGCCGATCAGGAAGCTGTTGACGCCGGCGCTATCCCGCAACATTTTCAGGTCATCATGGGAAAACAGGCCGCTCTCGCTAACCAGCATTCTGTCCGGGTCGCCGCCGACCATATCCGCCAGCCGCCGGGTGACCTCCAGCGAGACCTCAAAGGTCTTCAGATTGCGGTTATTGACCCCGATCAACGGGCTCTGCAGGCGCAGGGCGCGGTCCATTTCGGCCTCGTCATGGGTTTCGATCAATACGTCAAGACCATGTTCCCGGGCGGTCTGCTCCAGTTCCCGGGCCTGACCGTCATCCAGCAGGGCCATGATCAGCAGGATACAGTCGGCGCCGAGGGCGCGGGCCTCGACAACCTGATAGGGGTCAATCATGAAATCCTTGCGCAGCACCGGCAGGGAAACCGCCTGCCGCGCCGCCGTCAGGTAACGGTCATCGCCCTGGAAATAGGGGATGTCGGTCAGCACGGACAGGCAGCTGGCGCCGCCTTTTTCGTAAGCCGCCGCGAGCTGTGGCGGATTGAAATCCGCCCGGATCAGGCCCTTGCTCGGGCTCGCCTTCTTGATTTCGGCGATCAGGCCAAAGCGGCCTTCGTCCCGCGCCCGGACCAGGGCCCGGTGAAAGCCGCGCGGCGCGGGGGCGGCTTTCGCCTGCTCCTCGACTGCCGCCAGCGATGCTTTCTGCTTGCAGGCCGCGACATGAAGCCGTTTGTCGGCGGCGATTTTATCAAGGATATTATTCATTGGACATTTTGATCCACTGTTGCAGTTTTTCCGCCGCCGCGCCGTCGTCGATAACCTTTGCGGCGCGGGCGGCGCCGTCTTTCAGGCTCTTGGCCTTGCCCGCCACCACGAGCGCCGCCGCCGAATTGAGCAGGACTATATCGCGGTAGGCGTTCCGGGCGCCGTTCAGCACATCCTGCAGGGCGCGGGCGTTCTTTTTGACGTTTCCGCCTTTAATTTCCGATATGGGATGAGAATTCAGCCCGGCATCCTCAGGCGTTACCTCAAATGAGGTGACCTTGCCCTTATAATATTCGGCAATATAAGACGGGCCGGATATGCTGAGTTCATCCAGGCCGTCGGCGCCGTGGACGACCCAGACCCTTGTCGAGCCGAGCTTGCCGAGGACCTCGGCCAGCGGCGCGGTCCATTTCTGGTCAAAAACCCCGATCACCTGATATTTCGCCCCGGCCGGATTGGACAGCGGGCCGAGCAGGTTGAAAATCGTCCGCGTGCCGAGCGACGTCCGCGACGGCCCGACATGACGCATGGCGCCGTGATGCCGGGTCGCCATCATGAAGCCGATGCCGATCTCGGCGACGCATTTCTCGACCAGATCCATCTCGGCCTCGATATTGACGCCGAGGCGCTCCAGCACGTCCGCCGAGCCGGATTTCGACGATATGGCCCGGTTGCCGTGTTTGGCGACGCTCAATCCGGCGGCGGCGAGGACAATGGCGCTTGCGGTGGAAATATTATAGGTATGGGCGGCGTCGCCGCCGGTGCCGCAGGTGTCGATGGCGTTGTCCGGCGCCTTGATCGGCAGGACCTTGGCGCGCATGGTTTCGGCGGCGCCGGTAATCTCCGCGATGGTTTCGCCGCGCAGCCGCAATCCCATCAGGAAGGCGCCGATCTGGGCGCCGGTGGCGTCGCCGCTCATCATATAATCAAAGGCGCTGCGTGATTCCTGGCGGGTCAGCGTGTTTCCGCAGGCGATTTTGTTGATCAGTGTTTTAAAATCCGGGCTCATGGGGCGTTAAACTCGTTGGCGATTTCGACAAAATTCCGCAAAAGGTCATGACCATATTCGGATTCGATGCTTTCCGGGTGGAACTGCACGCCGTGAACCGGATGGCTTTCATGGGCGAGCCCCATAATCAGGCCGTCTTCGGTTTCGGCGGTGACCCGGAGGCAGGCGGGCAGACTGTCCCGCGCCACAATCAGCGAATGATAGCGGGTGGCGCGAAACGGCGTGTCAAAACCCTTGAAGACGCTTTCCCCCTTGTGATGGATACTGCTGACCTTGCCATGCATCAGGTAAGGGGCGCGAATGACTCTGCCGCCGTAGATCTGGCCGATCGACTGATGACCGAGACAGACTCCGAGGATCGGCAGCCGACCCGCAGCCTGTTCGATCAGGTCGAGGCAGATGCCCGCTTCGTCCGGGGTGCGGGGGCCGGGGGAGAGGATGACCCCTTCGATGTCGCCCGTGCTTTTCCGCTTCAGGATTTCATCAACTGTGATGGCGTCATTGCGAAAAACCTCAACCTTCGCCCCGATCTCCTCCATGTAATGATAGAGATTATAGGTAAAGCTGTCATAGTTATCGATCAGTAAAAACATTATGGTTACTTTTTTAATTGTGGCGCTCGTGGCATTTATAAGTCACTTGTACAAAAAAAATGCCTGTGAGGTAAATAATTAAAAATCGTCGGGCATTATAACACCCGACGACATATAGTTTCCAGGCTTCGTAATTGGTTAAATTCTGGGGTCAGCTCTAAAGATATTTTCATTAAACTCGTCTTCAGATTTTGCAACAGCTGTTGCCACTGCCAGATCACCGGTAACATTGACCACAGTTCGCATCATATCAAGCGGGCGGTCAAATGGCAGCAGGAAGCCAACAATAAGAGCCGTTTGCTCACCACTGATACCGATTGCGCCTAACACGGCGGCCAGAAGAAAGAGGCTTGCACTTGGTACTGCTGCTGTGCCGATTGAGACAAGTGTCGTGGTGAGGGCTATTAAGCCATAATCGACAATACTCAGGTCGATGCCAAGGGACTGGGCTGCAAAAATAGCAACGACACCCACATATATTCCTGTACCATCCATATTAATGGTCGCGCCAAGCGGTATTACACTGGATGCAACGGGGGGCTTGATCCCGAGATTTTTCTCGGCGACCGCCATTGTAACAGGCATTGTGGCGCTGCTTGATGATGTGGAAAATGCGATAAGCTGAGCATCTATAATGTCTTTGAAAAAACGGGTCGCTGGTAATTTAAGAATGAATTTTATTAAGCCGCCATGTGTAACAATCATATGAATTACAAAGCCAAGCGTTAGCGTAAGGGCGAGCGGAACGACATCAGCCAGCGCATTAAGTCCTTTTGCGCCAGTGGTCGCTGCGATCAGCGCCAATACGCCAAAAGGCGCCACTTCCATAATCAGGTGAATGATTTTTAGCATTACTTCCGTTGCGCTATCCATTACATCCGCGACGGCTTTACCTTTGTCGCCGGCAAGCATAATTCCAGAACCGAAGATAATAGCAAAAAATATCACAGCCAAAATATCGCCATTTGCCAGGGCTGCAACGGGGTTGTTGGGTATAATTCCCATTAATCTTTCACCTAAAGGCGTCACAGGCGCCAGAGCTTCGGCTGTTGCGCCCATCATATCTACGCCGACACCTGGTTGGACGAGGGTTGCAAGCGTAAGACCAATGATAATAGCCAGCGCAGTTGTCCCAATATAGAGGCCCATGGTTTTAATACCGATTGAGCCCAGTTTTTTAGGGTCGCCCATTGCAACAATACCAGAGACAAGTGTAACAAATACCAACGGCACAACAATCATGCGGATCAGGCGAATGAATATGTCGCCAATCCATTTGATGTTGGCGGCGCCTTCACCCCATATGCTGCCAATGATAGCGCCTAGAATTAAAGCAGCAATAATTCGTTTCCAAAGTGGTATTTTAAACCAGAAATGGCCCTTTTGTGAGTTAGCATCAGTATTATCAGTTGGGGTCATTTGTTTTCCCTATATAAAATATATTTTCCCTTTTCCCAGGTCTGTTGACAATTAAGGTTAGGGCGTTGGTTTGGCCGGAATGGCCCAATTTTAAGCAGGAGGACGCAGGACATACCGGTATATTCAAGGACGACTGCTGTAAAAGTGGGTCGCCAACGTCCTAACCTTAATTGTCAACAGACCCTAAAGCTTATACAACATATGACGTTAAGCCAATGAGGCAAAGTTATAAAAATATTTTTTGGCGTAATTTTTGGAAATTGGATCCGGAGAGTGGATTCGAACCACTACTGATGGAGTCAGAGTCCATAGTTCTACCATTAAACTACTCCGGATCAGATGCTGAAAGCATGTGTGGGCCTTATATAATCATTTTTTGGATGACGTCCAGAAAAATTTTTGGCTTTTTTGGTTGGTGCTGGTCCATACACATTATATAAAAATATAATTACCTGCCAGCTTTCTGGGAAACGGGCCTATTTTTTTGAGTATAAATGCTGCCATGAGCGTAGAAAACGATTGCCGCACAGATAAAAACCGGGGAACTGGCATTTCTCAATCTGTTTCGCAATCAAAACCAGAGAGGGCAAAAGCGGAGGACGCAAAACCCCGAAAGCGAAAAAGACCGCCGCGGCCCAATCCCGAGAAGAAAACGACAGCCGGACCGAACGTCCCTGTGCCCCGGGGGGAGGGCAAAGGGCCGGGCGAACCGAAAAAACGCTGGCGCAAGGGGCGGAAATCGGCCCGGCCGTCCCCGCATAGCGCGCAGCAGCAAAAACCGGTCTCCAGTAATATCTATAGCGCCATTGATCTGGGCACCAACAACTGTCGCCTGCTGGTCGCCCAGCAGACGGCGAACGGCTTCAGGGTCATTGACAGCTTTTCGCGCATCGTGCGTCTTGGCGAAGGGTTGAACCGGAACGGAACCCTGTCCGCCGCGGCGATTGACAGAACCATCGACGCCCTGAATATCTGCGTCGCCAAAATGCAGCGGCGCGGGGTCACTCACATGCGCAATGTGGCGACACAGGCCTGCCGCGAAGCGCAAAATTGTGATGAATTTATCGAACGGGTAGAAAAAGAGGTGCGGATCAAGCTCCATATAATTGATCCGGTGGAAGAGGCCAGGCTGGCGGTGCTGGGCTGCAAGGCGCTGCTGGACCGGAAATTCTCCAACGCGATCGTTTTTGATATTGGCGGCGGCAGCACGGAACTGATCTGGGTGAAGATCAGGCGCAACGGCCTGCCGGAGATCCTCGACTGGACATCGGTGCCTTTCGGCGTGGTCAATCTGTCGGAGAAATACGGCACGATGGAATCCATTTCCGCCGCCCATTATGCCGAAATGAAGCAGACCATTCTGCAGGGCGTCAAGCCTTTCGAGCAGAAAAACAACATGCAGGGCCTGGTGGAGAAGGGCCAGGTTCAGTTGCTGGGCACGTCGGGGACAATCACAACCCTGACCAGCATGTATCTGGATCTCGACAGCTATGACCGCAACCGGGTGGACGGCGCCTGGGTTGATAGCGGCCGTATCCGGGATTTATGCCAGAAGCTCGCGATCCTGAATTATGAGGAGCGCGTCGCGCTGAAAAGCATCGGAGCGGACCGGGCGGACCTTGTTGTGGCCGGATGCGCCATTCTGGAAACCATTATGGATTTATGGCCCATCGGGCGGATCCGGGTGGCGGACAGGGGCATTCGGGAGGGCATGCTGCTGGATATGATGCGGGACCATGCGCCGCGCGGCAAGCCCCGGAACCGGCGGCGGCCGTCGTCGGCCCGCAAGGACGCCCGTAAGGACTCCGTAAAATCAAAAGTCAGGACGACGGACAGTCATCACGCAACGCTGCAAAAAAAGACCCGCAAAAAAAATCAGAAAAACAATTCCCGGATAGTTGGGCCCCAAAGTTCAGGGACGGATAAAATCAGGGAGGCCAACCGGTGATCAAAAAACCAAAGCTGACCCGAACAGGCAAGGAAAGAAAAACCGATCCCCGCGGTCTGACCCGGGGCGAGAAATTTCGGGTGAAAACGTCGCGCGGGCGCAAGATTTCGTCGGTGCGCTGGCTGCAGCGGCAATTGAACGACCCTTATGTCGATGCGGCCCATCGCGATGGTTACCGGGCGCGGTCGGCGTTTAAACTGCTTGAACTCGATGAGAAATTCGGCTTCCTGAAACAGGCGAAAACCATTGTTGACCTGGGTGCCGCGCCGGGCAGCTGGACCCAGGCGGCCCTGAAAAAATGTGGCAAGAACACCAGAGTCGTCGGTATCGACCTGCTGGATGTCGAGCCGATCGACGGCGCCACTTTCCTCAAGATGGATTTCACCACCGATGAGGCGGAAGCCAAGCTGGGCGCGCTGCTCGACGGTCCGGTCGACCTGGTGATGAGCGATATGGCGGCGGCGACCACCGGTCATCAGCAGACCGATCATATCCGGACATTGGCCCTGGTCGAGATCGCCTTTGATTTCGCCAAGAAAAATCTGGCCGAAGGCGGCGTTTTTGTCGCCAAGGTCTTTCGCGGCGGTGCGGATCAGGATCTGCTCGCCGAACTGAAAAGCTGTTTCAGGTCGGTTCGTCATTTCAAGCCGCCGGCCAGCCGGTCGGAATCCGCCGAGACCTATCTGGTGGCGCAGGGCTACAGGAAGGGCGGCCTGAAGGGGTGAGGGGCAAAAAATGGTGATTTTTGCGCTTTCTTTTTGACCTTTGGGCCAATACCTGCTATCTGCAACCAACCTTTCCTGATGATAATGTAATTTAGTTACAACAGCGGGATATTTTTTTTTGCCTTACCTACTACAGGAGTCGAAATGAATATCCGTGAAGCCCTCACCTTTGATGATGTATTGCTTGTTCCGCAGGCGTCGGATGTCCTGCCGGGCCAGGTGAACGTCAATACTTATGTCACCAAGGAAATTCATCTGAACATTCCGATGATTTCGGCCGCCATGGATACGGTGACCGAAGCGCCGATGGCGATCGCCATGGCGCAGCTTGGCGGCATTGGCGTGATTCACAAGAATTTCACCATCGCCGAACAGGCCGCCGAAGTCCGCAAGGTCAAAAAATTCGAATCCGGCATGGTGATTGATCCGTTGACCATTTACCCGGACCAGACACTGGCCGAGGCGCTGGACCTGATGGTTGAACAGAAAATCTCCGGCATCCCCGTTGTCGAGGAACGGACCGGGAAGCTGGTCGGGATCATCACCAACCGGGATGTTCGTTTCGCGACCAACATGAACCAGCCGGTCAAGGAACTGATGACCAGTGAAAATCTGGTGACGGTCAAGCCGGGCGTCAGCATGGAAGAGGCCAAACTGCTGCTGCATAAGCACCGGATTGAGAAAATCCTGGTGGTAGACGACCTCTACAGATGTATCGGCCTGATCACGGTCAAGGATATTGAAAAGGCTCGCCTGCATCCCAGCGCCTGTAAGGACAGTGACGGCCGGTTGCGGGTCGGGGCGGCGACCTCGGTCGGCGATGACGGTTACGCCCGGGCGGAAGCCCTGATTGACGCCGGCGTTGACATGCTGATTGTCGATACGGCCCACGGCCACTCCCGCGGCGTTTTGCAGGCGATCGAAAAAATCAAAAAGAATTATGGCAATGTCCAGCTGGTCGGCGGCAATGTGGCGACGGCGTCCGGCACCAGAGCCCTGATCGACGCCGGGGCGGATGCGGTCAAGATCGGCATCGGCCCGGGGTCCATCTGCACGACCCGGATTATCGCCGGCGTCGGCGTGCCGCAGCTCACCGCGATCATGGAAGCGGTCGAGGTCGGCCACAAGGAAGGGGTGCCGGTCATCGCTGACGGCGGCCTGAAAACATCGGGCGACATCGCCAAGGCGATCGCCGGCGGGGCCAATTCGGTCATGGTCGGCTCCCTGCTGGCGGGAACCGCCGAATCCCCCGGTGAGGTTTTCCTCTATAAGGGGCGGTCCTATAAGGCCTATCGCGGCATGGGCTCCTTGGGCGCCATGGCCCGCGGTTCGGCCGACCGTTATTTCCAGCAGGAAGTGACCGACAGCCTGAAACTGGTGCCGGAAGGCATTGAGGGCCAGGTGCCGTTCAAGGGCAGTGTCGGCGAGATGATCCATCAACTGGTCGGTGGCGTCAGGGCCGCCATGGGCTATACCGGCAGCGCGACCATCGCCGATTTCCACCAGCGGGCCGAATTTGTCAAGATTTCGTCGGCCGGCCTGCGGGAAAGCCATGTTCATGATGTGGCGATCACCCGGGAATCACCGAATTATCCTTCTTCCTGAGGCATCAAAATGATTGAACCAGCCCGCATTCAGGCCGCCATCGAAATCATCGGCCAGGTGGCGGAAAGCCTGTCGAATGACGGGCCGTCCGCCGATGTGCTGATCCGCAAATATTTCCGCAAACGGCGTTATGCGGGATCGCGGGATCGCCGGGCGATCACCGACCGGGTGTATCTGGTCATTCGCGACTGGGGCTTCCTGCGGGAGGTGGCGGACGGCGATATTCGGAAAATGATTCTGCTGTCCCTGAAAGAGGATATGGACGCGGCGGCGCTGGAGGCGTTATTCAGCGGCGCGGATCACGCGCCGGCGCCGATCACCGATGACGAGCGGCAGTTTCTTACGCAGGATTACGAAAAGCAGATTCATCATGAATTGAATTATCCGGCGTGGCTGGAAGAGAAGCTTCAGGCCCGGTTCGGTGAAAATCTGGCCGGGGAACTTGCGGCCCTCAACGGCCGGGCGCCCTTTGAATTGCGCGTCAATATGGGAAAAACCTCTGTGCCGGAAGTCGAGGAATTTCTGCAGGCCAGGGGGATTTCCTATCAAAAAGGCCACTGGGCGGCGACGGCCCTGATCCTGCAGCACAATCCGCGGATTGACGATTGGGCGATATACCGCGACGGCCTGGTCGAAATTCAGGATGAGGCGGCCCAGCTTGCGGTCGCGCTCTGTGATATTCGGCCGGGCCAGCAGGTGATGGATCTTTGCGCCGGGGCCGGGGGCAAGACCCTGGCGGCGGCGGCCTGTATGGACAATAAGGGCCAGATTTACGCCTTTGACAATAACCGGCATCGCCTGAAGGATCTCAAGCCCCGGGCCAAAAGGGCGGACGCCAGGATTCTGCAGGTCCGGCATATTGACACCGCCGGCGGCAAGCGGCAGAAAATCCTGGCGGAACATCGCGGGCGCATGGATCGGCTGATCCTGGATGCGCCCTGCAGCGGCAGCGGCGTCTGGCGGCGCAATCCGGAGGCCAAATGGCGGCTGACGCCGGACAAATTGGCTCAATATTGCCGGATTCAGAAAAATCTTCTGGCCGAAGGCTGGGGCTTCGTCAAGCCGGGCGGGCGCATGATCTACATGACCTGTTCCCTGTTGGAGGATGAAAACGAACAGCAGGTGACGGATTTTCTCAAGGGGCATGGGGACGCCCGGCTGCTGCCCTACAGAAGTTTGTATCAGGCCGACCATGGCCCTGAACTGAGGACATTATCCGCGTTGCCCGAATGTCTGGCGCTGTCGCCTCATCGTCATGGCGTCGATGGGTTTTTTGTGGCGATACTGGAAAAAGCGGGTTAAAAGATGGCCTATATCCGGTGGACAACTATTTTACGGCAAGGTACTTTCAGGCATGACAGATAAAATACTCATCATCGATTTCGGCTCCCAGGTCACCCAGTTGATCGCCCGCCGGGTGCGGGAAAGCGGCGTTTATTCGGAGATCGTCCCCTTTAACAAGGCGGCGGAAATTCTCGCCGGCTTTAACCCGGCCGGCATTATCCTGTCCGGCGGGCCAAGCTCGGTCACCGGCATTGAATCGCCGCGGGCGCCGGAAGCGGTTTTCACCATGGGCGTGCCGGTGCTCGGCATCTGCTACGGTGAGCAGACCATGTGCGAACAGCTCGGCGGCAAAGTCGGCGAATCCGAGGAAAAGGAATTCGGCCGGGCCTTTATCGACATTAAAGAGGATTGCGCCCTGTTCGACGGCGTCTGGGCCAGGGGCGAAAGTCATCAGGTGTGGATGAGCCACGGCGACAAGGTGATTGCGTTGCCGGCGGGCTTTGTCGTCACCGCCACCAGCGGCAATGCCCCCTATGCCGCGATCGCCGACGAGGGGCGGAAATTTTACGCCGTGCAGTTCCATCCGGAAGTGGTTCACACGCCGGACGGGGCCAAAATCATCGCCAATTTCGTCCATAGGGTTGTCGGGCTTAAGGGCGACTGGACCATGGCTTCCTTCAAGGATGCGGCGATTGACGCCATCCGCAAGCAGGTGGGATCGGGTCGGGTGATCTGCGGCCTGTCGGGCGGGGTTGACAGTTCCGTCGTCGCCGTGCTGCTGCATGAGGCGATCGGCGATCAGTTGACCTGTGTTTTTGTCGATCATGGCCTGATGCGGCTCAATGAGGCCGAACAGGTGGTCGACCTGTTCCGCAATCATTATAACATTAACCTTATTCACAAGGACGTCAGTGAACTGTTCCTCGGCAAGCTCAGTGGGGTGAATGACCCGGAACAGAAACGCAAGATCATCGGCGGCCTGTTTATTGATGTGTTTGATGCGGAGGCCAAAAAAATCGGCGGCGCGGACTTTCTGGCGCAGGGCACGCTTTATCCCGATGTGATTGAGAGCGTCTCCTTCATCGGCGGGCCGAGCGTCACCATCAAGTCGCATCACAATGTCGGCGGTTTGCCGGAACGGATGAATATGGCTCTGGTGGAGCCTCTGCGCGAACTGTTCAAGGACGAGGTGCGCGAGCTGGGCCGGGAACTGGGCCTGCCGGAGGCCTTTATCCGCCGTCATCCTTTCCCGGGGCCGGGGCTGGCGATCCGCATTCCGGGCGACATCACAGCGGAAAAATGCGATATTCTGCGTAAAGCGGACGATATTTACCTGCAGGAAATCAAAAACGCCGGGCTTTATGACGTGATCTGGCAGGCCTTCGCCGTGCTGCTGCCGGTGCGCACCGTCGGCGTGATGGGCGACGCGCGGACCTATGATTATGTCTGCGCGCTCAGGGCGGTGACCTCGACCGACGGCATGACCGCCGATTATTACCACTTTGACCATGAGTTTCTCGGCCGGGTGTCAACCCGCATCATCAACGAGGTCCGGGGCATCAACCGGGTGGTTTATGACATCACTTCAAAACCACCCGGCACCATCGAATGGGAATAGGCCGATGCCTTTCCGCATCACTCGGGATCTATCAGAAAATAAATAAAACCAATAAGTTGCCTTGGTTTTGCCCTCATTTTCTATTCCCTTCTATCGCGGGCGGCATTTCCCGTTTTTTGGTTTGTATCCTGCGATAACGATGACACCCATCATGAGCCTCCAAATTGAATTCGTCTTTTGCTTCATAACAGAGGGGCGATGTTATCATGTTAAATTCCCCTGCGCACTTTGCGCATAAGCAGCATGAATAAGAGATCGCTTTTTCAAGGAATGGCTTATGCGAGGATCAACAGACATATTTGAGATCATGGTCCTTCATGAGCTTGTCAAAGGCGGCAAATTTTCTTTGGCGGCAGTAATTGTTGGCCAGGTCTCTGACCGTTTTGATATTGTCTTTATCGTCCTTGCCGAAGAGCCTTGTATTCAGGTTCAGGAGCTCGAGCAACGTTGCCTCTTCTTGAGCGAACTGGTCCGTGAGCGCATATAATGACGCGAGCCTCGACAGGTATTTCAATATTTCATAGCCCGCCTGTGGGAATGTCCGGCTGGTCTCAATATTTTCTTTCATCAGGGGAATGGCGTCCTGATAACGGGAATTTGCAATCAGGATCTTATAATACAGCGCCCGGCATTTTATGGTGGTCGGATGATCACGGCCCAAATGCTCTGACGACAGCCTGTAGGCCTCTTCCACCCTTTGCGGGACTTCGTCGAGCCTGCCGGCCTGGTCGTAATAGCTGTTGAGATTTTTCAGCAGATTGATATAGCGGGACAAATATTTCCGGTCGAGCTCCCGGCTGGCGGACACGGCCTGTTCGCCGAAGCTTATGGCGCGGGCCCATTTATTGTGCCGGGCGGCCTTGTCGGCCTTTATGATGACGGCGCCCAGCTTTTTTTCTGTCCAGTCTGACCCATATGCCGTTGCCATGGACGGTAACGAGAGGCTGAACATCAGGCATAGCAAGAGTGATCTTCTTTTCATCGACGCCGGGCTGACCTTGTCCTTAAATTCAAAAAAGCCGTAAACCACAGAAATTATAACGCATTTTTCTCATTTCAGAAAATTTTCACCAAAAAGCCCCCGGCGCAGATTGGAAAATCACGATTTCAGAGTGGAGGTTTTTGGGGCGCCCTGTCGGTTTAAGGGGTGGGGAGACGTATGATCTCACAATCATCGTCATGGAACACGGCTATCGTCATGGAGCACGGCATGAAAAATACGGCTAAATCTGGTATAATTATCAGATCAAGGGGGACATGCATGGCGGCCCATGCGGGAAGGCGCGACCTGGTGAAAGAAAGCGAAGAAACAGATCAACAGCAGACCCGGGCGCAACCCGTTCCCTGTGACAGGGCGACGGGTGAGGGGGCTGCGCTCAACGGGGAGGGGGATATTGCGGCGCTTTACAGCATCTTCCGCAAACCGCTCCTGCATTTCTTCAGGCTTAAACTGCCGGCGGATGAGGACCCGGAAGATAATGTCCAGGCCCTGTTCAGGCGCCTGGTTGAAATCAAGGGCCGCCCGCAAACGGATTTCAGCCGCTGGTTTGTCTTCAAAATAGCCCAGAATATGGTGGCGGACCGCTTCCGGTGGCGCAGCCGTCATAAAACCGCTGATATAAATGCGCCGGGGACCCAGGATCTGGCCGCCGACGCGCCGCTGCAGGACCGGGTGCTGGAAGGGAAGGACCGGTTAAGCGAATTCCAGAGAAACCTCGACGGCCTGCCGCCCCGGTGCCGGCAGGTCTTTCTGCTGCACCGGGTTTATGGCTATAGCCATCGTGAGGTGGCGGCACAGATGGGGATATCCGTCAGCACCGTTGAGAAACATATGATCAAGGCGATCGAAAGGGTAAATAAAATTATGAAGGAAATGTCATGACGGAACAGAACAGCCCCCTGTCCGAAGATAAGTTTGATCGCGTGGAGCGGGACGCCGTGCGCTGGTTCACCCGGATCAATCACGGCGACGGCGATCCGGATGTGGTCAGGGAATTTCATGACTGGCTGGCGGAAAGTCAGGACCACAGGGACAAATATGACGCCATATGCGAGGTGATGGAGCAGGCCCGGGAGTTTACGGATGACCCTTTGATGAAGGCCTTCTATCGCAAGGAGGCCATGACGGGACCTCGGGCCCGGGGCAGGGAAAAGCCGGTCTGGCGCAGGCGGCTGGTTGCATGGTGGGCCCAGGGGATGCCGGGAGGCCCCGTAAAGGGTGTCCTGATGGCCTCATTTGCCGCACTTGTCGTGCTGGTGGTGCTTCAATTCGGCGACTTTGGCCCTTCCGGCAAGACCTATCAGACCGGCGCGGGGGAGCTAAAACAGGTCACTTTGGCGGATCAGTCGGTCCTGAAGCTCAACACCAAAACCATCGTGACGGTGGCCTATGATGATAAGCAACGACTGATTATCCTGCGCTCAGGCCAGGCAACCTTTACCGTTGCCAGAAATCCGGACCGGCCGTTTGTGGTCTCCGCCGGCCTGGGGCAGGTCACGGCCCTTGGCACGGAATTTGATATTCATAAGACCGATGACGGTCTCTATATCAATCTGATCGAAGGCCGGGTCCGGGTGCGGAAAATAAGCCCGGAGAATGAATTACCAGCCGCGCCCCACAGCACAAAAGATTCGGAAAAGGCGTCTGTGATCCTCGAAACAGACGACATACATGCGGCCTATGTGGCGGTAACGGCGCAGGGCATTTCCGAGGTGAAGCAGCGGGATTCCCTTCATGTGACAGCCTGGCAGCAACATAAGATTTTTTTCGAAGACAAAAGCCTGTCCGACGTCATTAAGGAGCTCAATCGTTATTCGGCCCGCGAGATTATTTTGCAGGACCTGAGTCGCAGCGATGAACTGATCACGGCCGTGGTGCCGACCGATATTCCGGCGGCGCTGGTGATGATCAAGAAGCATTTCAATCTGGTGGAAGTCGGGGGGGATCCGGCCAGGATAATTCTGATCTCCGGCCAGGATGCCAAAGCGGGAAAAGAAAATTTGAAAAATATTTAAAACGGAGTGGAGGTTTTTGCAGCTCCCTGACGGTTTAAGTCTTGTGGAAGGGTCATGGCCCTTCAAGGGAATAATCACAAAGAAATAAATACAAGAATTTAAATACAGGGAGACATAAAATGCAGAAGTTGAGCGATGCGGCCACATCCTGTTCCAGGCCCCCCTTATATCCGTCCTGCTTTTCGGGAAAGCTGAGACGGTTTCTGTTGTCCACGGCCGGCTGGGCGCTGATCATGGCGACATATGGCGCGACAGCCGGGGCCGCAGGAGAGGTGAAGCAAATCGCCTTGGAAGAGCAACCGTTGGCGATCGCCCTGAACAAAATCGCCCGGCAACGCGGCCTTAACATCATTTTTTCCTCAAAAAAATTAAAAGGCAAACAGTCCAATCATATCTCGGGCGCCTATTCCACGGCGGAAACCTTGTCCCGCATTCTGGCGGGCACGGGCCTGTATTATGAAATTGACGATCAGGGAAATATCTATATCAACGATCAGAAGAAAAACCGGGATAATAGCGGTTTTGAGAAGATCTCCCTGAACGATGATGCCTATTATCAAAGCAACCTTGTTGAAGGCGATGAAGAGCAGGATAAGAAAAAAGAGGAAGTCGAATTTGAAGAGATCGTGGTCACCGGCTCCCATATCCGCGGCGCGGGGGCGGCAGGGTCGCAGGTATTCACCTATGATCGCGGCGATATTGATATTCAAGGCTATTCAACCCTGCCGCAATTCATTCAAAGCCTGCCGCAGAATTTTAACGGTGGGATTTCAGAGAGTACAGACCAATTCTCCTTTGAAAATGGAGCATTCAATAATATAAGTGGCGGTACGGGCGTTAATCTGCGCGGTCTGGGCAATGTATCGACCTTGGTGCTGTTGAATGGCCAGCGTCTGGCGCCGGCCGGCTTGGATGGCAGCTTTGTTGATGTTTCGATGGTTCCCTTGTCCGCCATTGAGCGGGTGGAGGTCTTGACCGACGGGGCGTCGGCGATTTACGGCTCTGACGCCGTGGGCGGGGTGGTTAACTTCAAGATGCGCAAGGATTATGACGGCGCCGAAACCCGGGTCCGCTATGGCGGAGCGACGGGGGGCGGATTAGAAGAAATAACTATCGGTCAGACGTTTGGCAGAACCTGGGGCCGGGGCTATGGCCTGATTTCCTATGAATATTCTCACCGGGACAATCTTGACACCAGGGACCGCAGTTTTACAGAAAATGCCCCTGTGCCAAATGATCTGGTGCCGGAACAGGAGCGGCATAGTTTTTTCCTTACCGGCGGGCAAAAGCTGACGGAGAATCTGGAAGTATTTACCACCGCCTACTACAGTACACGCGATAGCAGCAGAAACAATTTTCTTAACACCTCTGTTCCTGCCATCATCAGTGACGGAGAAGGTGAGCAATATGGCGGCACCCTGGGGGCCGCGTTGGATCTGGACAGCAGTATCGGCAATGGCTGGCTGGCGGAACTGGTCGGCAACTATAGCCGCAGTGAAAATATCAGTAAGAGCCGGGATCAGGATGAGGATGAAAGTGAGAATACTTTCCTGACGCGGGCGTCAGAGAGCTTGTCGGCGGACCTTAATCTTGACGGGGCTCTGTTTCATATGCCAGGCGGTGACGCCAAACTGGCGGTTGGCGGGCATTTTCGGCACGAAAAATTCGGAGATGTCGATTTATCCGTCGACCCAAGTATGATCTTTGGTGGTATTGATGATAGCAACCGCGATGTTTATGCTATTTTCGGCGAGCTGCATCTGCCGCTTGTCAGCGAAGGCAACCGGATGCCGGGGGTGGAGAAGCTGGAGGTCAGCATTTCCGGCCGGTATGAAGAATACAGTGATTTCGGCTCCTCGACCGACCCCAAATTCGGGGTGCTGTGGTCGCCGGTAGAGGGGTTAAATTTAAGGGGAACCTACGGCACCTCCTTCCGTGCCCCCCTTCTAAACGAATTGGACGAAACATTCAATTCTGCAATCTTGGTCAACGGTATTCCAAATGATATGTCTCCGACGGGAACCAGCCTGGTTATTCAATTATTTGGCGATTCAAATAAAAATCTTCAGCCGGAAACGGCCACCATTTGGACGGCGGGATTCGATCTGCAGCCGGTCGCCGTTCCGGGGCTTAATGTCAGCGTGACCTATTTCAATATCGACTATAAAGACAGAATCGGTTTGCTGACAGGCGATTTCCCGCCGCCGCTCAATGACCCGAATTTCTTCCCCTTTATTGATTTCAATGGTCCTGATGCTGCTTTCCTGGCGTCACTGGATGACTTCGGCTTCGTTCTAAACTTTACGTCTTTTCCCGGTTTTGGCCCGCCGGCAGATTTCGCGGATGCGGATGTGATATTTGACAGCATTGTCAAAAATCTGGCGCGCAACAAGACCACCGGTCTTGACTTTTCGGTGTCCTATGCGCTGGATATGGCGAATGCGGGAAGCTGGAATTTTTCGCTTGGCGGGACATATCTGTTCGAGTTTATAAATCAGGCCTTGGCGACAGACCCTGTCGTTGACTTTGTCGGCACGATTGAAAATCCTGTGGAGTTACGGATGAACGGCGGTGTTTCGTGGAGCTATGAAGGTTTTACCGCCAACCTTACCCTTAATTATGTCGACAGTTATGAGGATAACAGGGTGGACCCGAGTGTAACGGTTGATTCCTGGACCACGACCAACCTGACCATCAGCTATAATACGGAAGACCGTTTTGACGGCGGCATCCTGGATAACACGACCTTCACCTTAAGCGCTATTAATCTGTTTGATCAGGACCCGCCTTTTTTGGCGGCCCTCAGGACAAACACAAATATCTTTTTTGACCCCAGCGCCCATAATCCAAATGGACGGGTGTTAAGTTTCCAGATCACCAAGAAATGGTGATATTTATGCGAGGTTCCCGCTTCCTCTTTCGTCATTCCCCGCGCAGGCGGGGAATCCGGATGCGCCCCTTTCCCTCCATTCCTGGTTCTTTTTTCTCATTGCTGGCCCTTCTTCCTCATTCCCGCGAAGGCGGGAATCCAGAATCCGGATATAGAGTAAGTTGAGATGTCATGATGGATCTCCGGGTCAAGCCCGAAGATGAGGAAAGGGGGGGGAGCGGTGCATTCGTCCGGAATGACAATGAGAATACCTTTTTTCAACCGCCTGTTAGGGAACCCAGGTCTTCTACAATCAACCAGATAAAACTTTCAGGATTTTGCAGAATGAATTCACAATATATCGCACGACTTAATATCACCCGTTGGGTTCTGTTATCCCTGCTCGTTTTTTGTTGCGGTCTGAATGAGCAGGCTTTTGCCGCATCGGATGATAAGCGCGGCATCACCATAGATGACCTGTCCGCCATACGTGACATCAAAACGCAGGCCCTGTCCCCGGACGGCAACCATATCGCCTTTCAAACCATACAGGCCGATAAAGACACCAACAGTCATACAGTTGGCTGGTATGTGGCCCCGACAGAACCCAATGCGAAGGCAACACGGGTGGCGGACGGCGTTGAACCCGTCCTTCGCGATGTCGGACAGTTCGCCCCCGGTGAGATCGTCTGGTCGCCCGACAACGAAGAGATCTATTTCACGAAGAAACATCGGGGAGCGATTCAAATCTGGCGCAGTTCCCGGGGCCGGCCGGGGCAAAAACAAGTGACAGAAAACGCCGGCGATGTCCAGAATCTTAAAATATCGCCAGATGGAGCGAAGCTTCTTTTCGCCATCGGCCGCACCCGGGCGGAACTTGAAAATCTTATCACGGCAGAGAACAGAAAGGGCTATTTGCAGAAAGAGCCGCCGGATTATTATCCTGTGATTGGCCCCCAGTTCCCTCCCTGTAGCGATGGCCGGAAACGCTATCAATCGCCTGACCAAAATAGAGCCCACGCCTGTCTCTTGACCATCTGGGCCTATGACATCAAATCGGGGGAGGAACGGGAGGCGACCGAGGCCGAGATTGAGGAATATTATGCGCAGGAGGATAGTCCGCAAGCTCTCTACCAACAGGGGTTCCGGCTGGATCAGACGGCCCGTATGAAAACCGCATCACCGGACGGCCGGCGCCTGGCCTGGATCGAAAATGACGATCCCGAGATTTTTAAAGGTCCCATCCCGCCGATGGTGGTGACCGTCTCCGGCAAAGACAACAAAAGCATCCGCTGTCCGGCCGAGGCCTGCACCAGTTCGCGCATTCAGGGGTTGTGGTGGCGCCCCGACGGCAAGGAAGTCATCTTCCATGTCCGGGACGGCAGGCGGGGCACCCTTTCTTCTTTTTACGGCTGGACGCCGGGCGAGAAAGGCTTGCGGACCATTCACCGCAGTGACGATCGCTTTTACAGTTGCGCGCAGACGGAGAAACGGCTGATCTGCGGTCATGAAAGCTGGACCTCGCCGCGCAAGATTGTGTCGGTTGATGTTGACAATGGCAAGATTACCCCCCTTGTTGACATGAATCCTGAATTTCGGCAGTTCGAATTTACCAAAATCGAGAAAATCTTTGGCGAGGATGATTACGGCAACTTGGCCCATGCCCACCTGGTCTATCCGAAAAATTACCAAAAGGGCGAAAGGTACCCGCTGGTTATTGTGCAATATCGCTCGGGCGGCTTCCTGCGCGGCGGCGTGGGCGATGAGCAGCCGATCCATGTCTATGCCCAAAATGGCATGGCGGTATTGAGTTTTGGTACGACAGATATGATTCTCCCCGACAGAATTAACGACCCTCTGGAAGGATTTATATCAAATTACCATTATGTCATTATACAGCGTGGTCCGGCGACGGCGCTGGAAAATATGGTCGATAATCTGATCAACCGCGGCATCATCGACCCGGATCGGGTCGGTATATCCGGGCTAAGTTTCGGCTCGGCGATTCTTGACAGCGCACTTTTGGCCAGAGATTACGCGGCGGCCTCGGCGGCTTATAGTATCACAACATCGCCAAACCATACATATTCCACATCGTCTAATCTTGGCAAGTTGTATGATGAAATATTTGGCGGGCCGCCGTTCAGCGCACAGGGATATGACATGCGGCATAAATTTTCCATAGAGACCAATGCGGAGAGGATTGACACGCCATATCTGCTGCAGGTGGCGGACCGGGAAGCCTATTATTCCATGCTCAATTACAATGCTTTGAAGGACGCCGGGAAGCCTGTAGAAATGATCATTTATCCCGATGAGTATCATGTCAAATGGCAACCGGCTCACAAATATCTGGTGTACCGGCGCAACCTCGACTGGTTCAATTTCTGGCTCAGAGGCGTTGAAGACCCGGCTCCGGAAAAGGCCGAACAATATAAACGCTGGCGGAAATTGCGCGAGTTGCATAAGGCCAATTTGAAAGAAAAAACAAAGCACTGATCAAAAAAAGGGGCAGGTTCCTCCGTCGTTCAATCCCTGCTGATTATCAGGGTTTGACGGGAACACTGGGTGGCGGGAAGGGATATCCTGTCACCCGCTTTTTTAAATTTAACCATGCTTATTTAAACAATTTAGTTTGATATTGCTCTATGTCATTTTTTACCATGAACCAGGTCAATGGCATTGTGATTCCGGTTTTCTTGAGCTTGTTCTTAGGATTCAGGTAAAATACAAAAAAATAACCTTAGGGTCTGGACCTATTAATACCAAAGGTGGAGAAGTAAAATTATTGCTTAACTCTTGGTCTTATAGTCACTGAACTCTATGTCGCGTATGATTTCCCGTAGGGAGACATAAATGAACGCATAAAGATATTCAAAATGGCAGGAGCAAGAAGCCAATGACCTTAGCGGGACGGATGCAAGACAATGATCAGCTGATCTCTCGTTCCTGATCCGAAATGCGGCTGGCGGCGACAGGCAGATCAAGGAAATTGCCCTGCGCGAACAATATAAACATTGTTTGGGCAGTTAATTTTCATATAGTATCAGGTCAGGAGGCGGATATTTCAAGGACGCCTGCAAAGGCTTGATTACCGTGACGGACATAAAACGCATATTAATTGCAGACGATCATCCGCTTTTCCATGAAGCCCTGAAAGGGGTGGTGCTGGATATTTTCCCCGCCGGGTCCGATTGCATCTGTACGACCACCGTGCATGAAACGCTGGAGGCGCTTGATGCAGGGCCGCTGTTCGATCTTGTTTTGCTGGATCTCAACCTGCCGGGGGCGGACGGTTTTTCCTGCCTGGTGACAATCCGCCGCAAGGCGCCTTCCGTTCCGGTGGTGATCGTATCCTCTACGGATCAGGTTGACATCGTCCGGGAGAGCTTTTCTTACGGCGCCATGGGGTATCTGCCGAAATCATCCTCTCAGGAGGTGATGAAAAACGCTATTCGTCTTGTCATGTCGGGCAGCAGCTATATTCCGACCGAAGCGCTGGGCGCAATCGACATGTCTTGCCTGGTTGAACCGGATAATTCCCGGCCGGACAAGGCCTGTCCAGGGGAGGGGACGTCGGTCCTGACGCCGCGCCAATTGGCGGTGCTGGATCTTCTGGCGGAGGGTAAGGCCAATAAGATCATCGCTTATGAACTGAATATCAGCGAGATCACGGTAAAGGCCCATGTGTCGGCGATTCTGCGCAAGCTCGGGGTCAGCAACAGGTTGCAGGCGGTGATCGCCGCCAAGAATATGATGGGGAAAAACCAGGAATAAGCTCTGGAATCATTAAGGGGCCGGATTTCCTGCCAGAAGATGCTTGATCAGGGCATGAAGGGCGGCGGCGGCCACCGGTTTGTAAATCAGCGGCAGTTTTTTCCGTTTCATTAAAATATTCAGCGCCGGGTCCCGGTCGCTGGTGATAATGATCGCCGGGATTGGCGCCGGACAAAGGCCGGTATATTCGGCGCGAATTTCTTCTGTGGCGCTGATCCCGGTGTGATCGCCGTCCAGATGATAGTCGGCGATGATGATGTCGGGAATTTTGTCCTGCTCAATTAACTGCGCCAGGCAAATATCGGCGGACGGGCCGGCAATGATTTCGCAGTTCCATCTGCCAAGGAGGGCTTTCATACCTTCGAGAACGTCTTCATCATTATCAATGACGGCAATGATTTGCTTGGCCAGACTTTCGGGCAGAATGGTGTCTTCCGATCGGTCGGCATAGGGGTGGCAGAGGCTTTGTTTTTCCCCTTGGGGCAGGACGATGCCGAACAGGGATCCGGCGCCAAAGCGGGAACTGACCCGAATGCCGGCGTCGAGCAGGTTGGAAATCCGCCGGACAATGGAAAGGCCCAGTCCGATTCCGCGGCCGCCGACAGACCGATCCTCGTGAACCTGGGTGAATTCCTCGAAGATGTCTTCGAGCTGGTTTTCCTTGATGCCGATCCCGGTATCGATCACCTGGATGATGACCTTGTCGCCCCGGCCCCGGCAGCCGATCAGGACGCCGCCATTCTTGGTGTAGCGGATGGCGTTGCTCAGGAAATTACGCAGAATGGTTTCCAGGAGCCGCGGATCGCTGTAGATGATTTTCGAGGTGGGGACCATGCGGACCCTGAGCCCCTTTTCCTGACCGGTGCGGACATAGTCGGGGATAATCCTGTCAAGCAGTTCCTGTAGCCTGAAGTGACAGAACCCGGGGACAATGCCGCCTGAATCCAACTGGGAGATATTGAGCAATACGCTCAGCAGGTCATCAAGGGCATCCAGAGAACCGCCAATTCGTGAAATATAATGGGCGTTTTCATCGCTGATGTCCGCCCCGGTGAGAGAACCGACAAACAGGCGCGCCGCGTTAAGAGGCTGGCGCAGGTCGTGACTGGCGGCGGCGAGGAAGGTGGTTTTGCTTTTGTTGGCTTCTTCGGCCTGTTTCTTGGCGATCTGCAGTTTTTTCTCGACCTTCTCCCGTTCGGCCAGTTCCTTCATCAACCGGTTATTCAGGTCGCTCAGTTCATTGGTGCGCTGGTTGACGGTTTCCTCCAGCTTGATTGCGGTCTGGAAGATGGTGAAGCTGTCCTGCTGCTGATCCATTTCCTGCTCCACCCGGTCCATCAGCACTTGCACCGTTTTGTTCAGGCGGGCGTTTTCCATGATCAGCCGCCTGATTTCCTCATCGGTCATGCGCCGTTCCTTATCGGTCATGCGCCGTCTCCGTTCGGGGCGGCGCCGATGGCGATGCAACAGAAGGAATTATTCATGTGGATGGTGTTATACTGTTCGCCGAACGTGGCGAATCCAATGACATTATTTTCCATATAGATCCGAGAGATCTCCGTCATCAGATCCTGCTCCTCGCAGATCATTTTCCGGGCGGCGCAGTCACAACCCAAAATAAGCTCGAGCGGTCCAATGTCATGTTGTATCTTCTGAAACAGCAGGGCGGTATTGGTGGTCGGATCAGCGGGTCGGGCAATGGCGCAGACCACCCCCTTGCCGATGGCGCAGGCAAAGCGGATATAATGTTCCTGGTGGTTGACCTCGACAACGCCGCGGGAATAATATTTGCCGCCAATCTTCATCAGGATCGGGTGATTGCTGCAGACCGTAATACTCAGCTCCTGTTCCGCAATGCCGCACAGCCGGGCATATTCCTGAGTCGCCGGCAGGCCGTTGATTTCATATACGATGCGGGAAAGGGAATCCGCCTCGGTAATCACCGCCTTGGCGTCGCTGGCGACATAATGGTGGGTGTAATGAACCTGAAACGGCAGGGTCGTATGAACAAGAACGATCACGGCGATGTCATGTAAAAACCGACCGTTATGAAAAATGCTGGTGTCGGTCAGGTCCCAGTTGTCCGCCGTTGAGCCGCCGACCAGCGGAATATCGCCCAACTGGCTGCCAATGGAGGCGGTGACCCTTTCTTCGGCATTGCTCAACCCATCAATCATCATGAAGGCAAAGGTGTTATGCCCATTGGCCTGGGGAAAATGGCCTTTCAGGTCGCTGACCAGCCTTTCGCCGGCGTCAACCCCGTCCTGAAGCCTGAATTCACTGACCCGGTCAATGCGCTGGGTAACGATTTTGAAATGATTTTTGGGAAAGGCGACTCCGGTGATGCTGTCTTCCTTATAGCCCTGCGGCGTGATCTCGCCGGCGGTGGTGCAGCCAACCAGGGGAATGTCACCAAACCGGCTGGAAAGCGCACGCTCCAACAGGTCCAGGTCATATTTCGGCGAACAGAAAAACAGGCAAAGCGCCGGATCGGGATCCTCGCCGCACAATTGCTGATACAGCTCCTCTACGGCGTCAAGTTCACTGCGGGACAGGGACACGGCTTTTTTAATGGCTGTCATTGCTGTTTCTCCTTAACATTCCCACTGTAGGCAAGGAAAGCGCCGGAGGAAAGAAAAAATCCGGGCAAGGAAGCTCCTTGCCCGGAAGCCGGAAACCAGAAACAGGCTTTTTATCATGAGAGGACCATGCAAGCCTGTATCCGTATCATGGGACCATATACTTACGCCATGATGCATACGGATTTGGTTTCCAGATAAGCCCCGAGGGCTTCTTCGCCCATATCCTTACCAAAACCGGATTGTTTATAGCCGCCGAACGGCATGGCGACATCCAGAATATTATGGCAGTTGACCCATACGGTTCCCGATTTGATTTTGGGGACGATATTGATGATGTTGCCCACGTCCCGGGTCCAGATGCTGGCGCCGAGGCCGTAAATTGTATCATTGGCCAGGCGGGCGACGTCATTGACATCCGTGTAACGCTGGACGCAGACCACCGGGCCGAAAATTTCTTCCCGCACCACTTTCATGTCCCGGTTGGTGTTGCCGAGCACGGTCGGTTTGACGAAATAACCCTTGTCGCCGCTGCGCCCGCCGCCGGCGACAACTTCGGCGCCTTCCGCCCGGCCGCTTTCGATATAGCCCATCACCCGGTCGAACTGGGTTTGTGAAACCAGGGGATTGATCATATTTTCCGGGTTGAGGCCAGATCCGACCTGCATGCTGTTGGCGGCGTCGCTCAGGCCGTCAACCACCCGGTCATACAGGTTGTCCGGCACGAACAGGCGGGAGCCGGCGCAGCATACCTGTCCCTGATTGAAAAAAATGGCGCTGGCGGCGCCGGGAATGGCGATATCAAGGTCGGCGTCGGGCAGGATAACGGCCGGGGATTTGCCGCCGAGCTCCATGGTGACATTCTTCATGGTGTCCGCCGCCGCCTTGACGATGATCTTGCCGACCTCGGTCGAGCCGGTGAAGGCGATTTTATCCACCTCAGGGTGGGTGGTCAGCGCCGCGCCTGCGGTATGGCCATAGCCGGGGATGATATTGACCACGCCGTCCGGAAAGCCCGCCCGGCAGATCAGTTCGCCGATATAGAGCGCGGTCAGAGGGGTTTCTTCGGCCGGTTTCAGCACCACGGTGCAGCCGGTGGCCAACGCCGGGCCCAGTTTCCAGGCGACCATCAGGGCTGGAAAGTTCCACGGGATGATTTGTCCGACAACGCCGACCGGCTCCTTCAGGGTATAGCCCATGAATTTGGCGTCCGGGGCATAGGGCACGGAAAGCGGCAACTGATGGCCGGTGATCTTGGTCGGCCAGCCCGCCATATAGCGGATATAGTCAATGGCCAGTTGAATGTCGACAGCCCGGGCGATGGCGACATTCTTGCCGTTGTCAATCGCCTCCAGCTCCGCGAGGACATCGGCATTTTCCTCTATCAGATCGGCCAGCCGGTGCAGGCGCCTTTCCCGCTCGGTGGGATGCATGCGCGACCAGGGGCTGTCCTCAAAGGCCGCGCGGGCGGCGTGTGCGGCCCGGTCAATATCTTCCTTGTCGCCTTCAGCCACTTTGACGATGGTCTCACCGGTTGCGGGGTCAAGGGTATCGAAAGTTTTTCCGCTGGCGGACTCCCGCCATTCGCCATTGAGCAGCATTTTCCGCGGCGAGGATAAAAAATCCCGGGCCTGTTCGCTCAAGCTGCTCAGTTGGTCTGTTGTCGTCATGTCACATGCTCCCATATTCTGTATTGCAGTCCGGATTATCCCACGTAATTGATATGGGTGAAATTGTACCTTGGCATCAGGGAGAATCTGCTGTGATGAAGATTAAGGGAGCTGAATACAGCTGTCCTGGTCTACGAAAAGCCCTATTCCCCCCCCGGAGCACGGGGTTGGAGTGATACTATAGTATTAGGGGGTTTTACTTATGCTTCCTTTGTCTAGGTTGGCTCTGAAGGGGTGAGGCATTATTCTTCTGATCATGGGAAAGCCATAACAGTCAGTGATAATGGCGAATCTGCCGGATTGAAGGCGAAAGCCGGAAAGTCTGTTGACGCAGAAACTGCATAACTCAAAAATCTTAGGGAGAAATACATGACCAAGCGCATAAGAAATAGCTTTTCATCGCATAGAATGAGGCTGATGGCCGGGGCGGCAATGATTGCAACAACGGCTGTCGTCCAGCCCGCCGCGGCGCAAATGCTGATGGATGAAGTCGTCGTCACCGCGCAAAAACGCGCCCAGTCGGCCCAGGATGTCGGTATTTCCATTTCGGCCTTCTCGCGGGAGCAGCTCGAAGCCATGGGTTATACCAATGCCCAGGAAGTGACTTCCATGGCGCCCGGGGTTAGCACCCTGCAGCCCAACGGCGAAGCCAATTATTCCATCGGCATTCGCGGTGTCGCCAATAATGATTTCACCACCAATGTGGAAAGTCCGGTCGCGGTTTATGTCGACGAAGTTTATATTTCCCAGATGTCCGGCGCCGGCTTCATGCTGTTTGACGTTGAACGGGTCGAGATTCTGCGCGGACCGCAGGGGACGCTCTTTGGCCGCAATGCGACCGGCGGTCTGGTGCATTATGTCACCGCGAAACCGGGACCGGAATTTGGCGGCTATGGCAGCATTACCTATGGCAGTTTTGACCGGATCAAGTTTCAGGGCGCCGTCAATCTTCCGGTGAATGACAAGCTTGCGGTGCGGGCCTCGGTCTCCAGCCATCAGGGGGACGGATATGTCACCAACCGGCTTCAGCCGGACACCAAGCTGAATAACGCCAATGAAACAGCCGGGCGCATTCAACTGCTGTTCACGCCCAATGAAGATGTGGAACTGTTGCTGAATGCCCGTTTTGGTCATCAGGACATTCGGACCGGTTTCTTCGAGAATGTTTCGGCGGAAAATCCGGATGGGATTTTGACGCCGACGGTGCCGATCACCAACCTGAATAATTATCTGGATAATGACGGTGACGTTTTTGCCGGCGACTATGACACCCCTGGACACAACAAGTTGGAGACCTACGGTTTTACCGGGACGTTAAACTGGAACCTCGGCGGGGCTGAATTGACCAGCATTACCGATTATCAGTCCGTGAACCGCAATTATATTGAGGATTCCGATGCCTCGCCGTCGGAATATTTCCGTTTCTTCCTGACCACGGACGCCAAGCAGTTTTCCGAAGAACTGCGTCTGTCGGGCGAAACAGATAACATGAAATGGGTGACCGGCTTCTATTATATGGATCTGGACATTGATGACACCAATGGCGGTATCATGCCGGGATTGTTCGAAGCGTTGTTTGGCCCCGTGGATGAACTGGGTTTCAATAGTATCAGGAACCCCTACCAGACTGATGTCAAAACATGGTCCCTGTTCGCCCAGGTCGAATATGAACTGAACGATCAGGTGAGCCTGATTGGCGGTTTCCGTTATATTGATGAAAAGAAAGATCATTTTTACCGCGATGTTCTTTACATGTATCCGGATACATCCGTCAATGGCCTTGATCCCAATGCGGTTGAAATCGGTGACGCCCTGACGCCTTATAGCGGCAAGCGTCATGATAAAAGCTGGTCCGCCCGGGCGCAGGTCAACTATCGCCCCAGCGAAGATGCGCTGATTTACGCCAGCTGGAACCGGGGGGTTAAGTCCGGCGGTTTTAATGCGCCGCTTCTGCCGACGGATATTTTTGTCACCGACGCGTTCATGAATTATCGTCCGGAAACGCTGGACGCCTATGAGGCCGGCTTTAAGTGGGATTTTGCCGAGGGCCGGGCGCGACTTAACGGGGCGGCCTATTATTACGACTATAATGATTATCAGGCCTTCGCCATCATCGGGCTGGACACTTTCACCCTGAACGCGGACGCCAAGAACAAGGGGTTTGAGTTGGAGTTACAGCTTAACCCCACAGAAGGCATGGATGTCCAATTCGGTATCGGTTATATTGATGCGGATGTGAACGATGTTCCGGGTATTTCCATGGATATCGATACACCGGCGGGGAATGTGGAGGCAATCCTGCCCGGACAGACCGTGCGTCCGGTGCAGACTCCGAAATGGAATTTGAACGGTCTGATCCGTCATGAATTTCCGATTGGCGATGCAGCGCTGGCGATTCAACTGGACGGTCAGTACCGGTCCGAGCATACCTTTGGCCTGCTCAGCACCGAGGCTCTGACCGAGGACGGCTATTTTGTCGGCAATGCGTCGATGACCTATCTTCCCGGGGGTGATCAAGACTGGAGCCTGCGTTTCTTCGTGAAAAATATCACCGACGAGGAATATAAGGTTCAGACCTTTGATCTGTCGGGTACGGTGGCCAATGGCGGCCTGTTTGGGATGGTCGAACAATATTACGGCATGCCGCGCACCTGGGGCGTAAACCTCAGCTACAATTTTTAGCCTGAAGGGAATGCAGCCCTTTTGCTTTCAGATAAGGGCTGCATTCGGTACAATGACAGCATAAATATTTCAAGAAATATGGGAAAATTCATGTTTGGGAAAGCTTGCTTCTTCGCATCAGGGTTAATGTTCTTCGTCGCGTCAACAGGGTGTTCTCCGGTCATGGCCGGGGAGGTAATTGGCCGGGCGCTGGTCAATGATTATTGCACGACCTGTCATGAGCGGACAGACAACGGCGGGCTCGCCCGCATATCCGATGTGCGCAAGACACCCGAAGGCTGGGACATGACCATTTTCCGGATGCAGAATTTGCACGGCCTGGAGCTGGACGGAGAGGACCGACGCGCCATCATCAGATATCTGGCGGCGGAATATGGCCTGGCGCCTTCCGAGGCGGCGCCCTTTCGTCCCGTGCTGGAGCAGCGGGCCCATTTTGTCGATACGCCGGTCGATGAGGATCTGGACGCCCTGTGCGGTCGTTGTCACACCAATGCCCGTTACGGGCTGCAGCGGCGGACGGAACGGGACTGGTTGAAGCATATGCACTTTCACATCGGACAATTCCCGTCGCTGGAATATCAGGCGCGCTCCCGGGACCGTTACTGGTGGCGGGAGGTGACGACGAAGACCTATCGGCAACTGGCGAAGCTCTACCCGTTTCAGACTGCCGCCTGGGATGAGTGGCGGGCGACGGCGCCCATAAGCCCGGTCGGAAAGTGGCGGGTTACCGGCCACCGGCCCGGCCTCGGCGGCTATGAGGGAACGATGACCGTCAGGCAGGACGGTGATTATTATATCGCCGAATATGATTTCAGGAGTTTTGACGGCGCGGCGCTGAAAGGCGACAGCAAGTCGGTGATCTATACCGGATACGAATGGCGCGGGTCGGGCGAATTGGGTCAACAGGAAACCCGGGAGGTTTTCGCCCTGTCCGAAGACGGCAGGACGCTTAAAGGACGCTGGTATCAGGCGGAACATTATGACATTGGCGGCGAATTTCACGCGGTTCGGATAGAGGATGCAGCGCCGCAGGTGATGGCCCGGAGCGCCGACTATATTCGCAGGGGCGAAAGCCGGGAAATCGCCTTTTACGGCATCGGCCTGTCAGAAGAAGTTGCCGCGGACAAGGGACTTTCTCTCCAGGTCATCCAGGTCAGTGATATGATGGTATCGCTACGGATAACTGCAGATGAAATGGCCGCGCCCGGCCGCTACAAGGTCACTATCGGTCAGGTGGAAACGGAAATTGTCATCTATGATCGGGTGGATTCCGTGAAGGTCTTTCCGGAATGGACCATCGCCCGGCTCGGCGGCGGAAATACTCCGCCGGTCAGCGCCCAGTTTGAAGCGATGGCCTATATGAAAGGCGCGGACGGGATCATCGGCAGCGATGACGACATTGAAATAGGGTTCATGCCGGCGACATGGCGGGCGCTTCCCTTTAATGAGGAGGCCGAACATATGAAGGATGTGGAATTCGCCGGTAAAATTAACCCGCAGGGCAGGTTCATGCCCGCGGCGGCGGGGCCCAACCCAGAACGAAAATACGCCACCAACAATGCCGGCAATTTAAAAATTGTCGCTCAGGTAAAGGACGGGGCGCGGGAGATTGAAGGGGCGGCGCAACTGATCGTGACGGTGCAGCGCTGGAACAGGCCGCCAATACGTTAACCCGGGCGCCAGATCAGGGAAAAGAGATGACCGCAGGATTACAGTATATCGCCCGCAACGCCCATGATGTTCATGTCGGCGACAAGCGGATATTATTTCATATCCCGACGACGTCGCTCTTCGATCTCGACCGGATGTCGGGCGAAGTGCTGGACCTGTTCAAGGAGCAACAGCAGGTCAGCCCGGCGGATATGGAGGCCCGCTTTGCCGGCCGCTATGCGCCGGAGCGCATTTTGGAGGTGGTCGAGGATTTCCTCGAAATGGACATTATCCGCGGCGACGGACCGGCGCGCCCCGATCATCCAAAGGTCAAAATCGAGAATTACCCACTGAGCACCATCATCCTCAATGTCAATACCGGCTGCAACCTGGGCTGCAGCTATTGCTACAAGGAGGATCTGGCGACCCCGGCGAAGGGCGAGCTGATGGGGCTGGACACGGCGCGGAAATCGATCGATCTGCTGCTCCGGGAGGGCGCGCGCCGCGACCGGGTCAATGTGGTGTTTTTCGGCGGCGAGCCGTTGAGCAATATGCCGCTGATCCGGGGGGCGGTGGACTATGCCGAGGCGCGCTGCGCGGCGCTGGGCAAGAAAGTCGACTTCTCGCTGACGACCAACGCCACCCTGCTGACCGAGGAGATCATCGACTATCTCAACGCGCATCGTTTCGGCATCGCGATCAGCATGGACGGACCGAAGGCGGTTCATGACAAAAACCGCAAGACCGTCGGCGGCAAGGGCACCTATGACGTGGTGGCGCACAAGGCGCGAATGTTATTGGACAGATATACGGCGCGGCCGGTGGGGGCGCGGGTGACGCTGACCGCCGGCGTCACCGACGTGGTCGCCATCCACCATCACCTGAAATATGACCTCGGCTTCGCCGAAGTGGGTTTCGCCCCGGTGACGTCGGGCGATATCGCGCTCTATAACCTGAGCAACGGGGAACTGCATGAGGTGTTCCGGAACATGAAGCGGCTCGGCGAAGATTATCTAACGGAAGCCCTTGCAGGCCGCAGCAACGGTTTTTCCAACATGCATCAGCTGATGACCGACCTCTATGAGGGGACCAAAAAGGCGCTGCCCTGCGGCGCCGGCGTCGGCCTGCTGGCGGTCGATCATAAGGGCGACCTCAACCTGTGCCATCGCTTCACCGGGTCGGAGATCGAAACCTATGGCTCGGTGGACGCGGGGATAAAAAAGAAAGAACTGGGCGCCTTTCTCGAGGGCCGGGCCGAGCGGGACGGCACCTGGTGCGCGACCTGCCGGATCCGCAATCTCTGTTCCGGCGGCTGCTATCACGAATCCTACGCCACCTATGACGATATTCACAAACCGACCTATCATTATTGCGACCTGATGCGCGACTGGATTGATTTCGGCATCGGCGTCTACAGCCGGATATTGCGCGACAACCCGCGCTATTTCGAGCAGCATGTCAGCCCGCGCACCCTGCTCAACAGCAACCGAACCTTCAACCCGCTCGATAGGGGAACATAAACATGAAATATTTGAAACCGTTAAACCGGAAAGCTCAGGCCCTGAAAGATGCCGCAGAAGACGGCGCCATACATGAAGTGGTGGCCATGCAGACCGTGGCTGGCTGCGCCTCGACCATGGACCCGGGATGGGAAGTGGACGCCTTTGGCGGTGTCGCGGCCCTGTGTCAGCCGATGGAGGCTGATTTATACGGCTGTTCCGATCCCTGTTGGTGGCCGGCGCAGGTGCCCGATGTGATGAACAGTTATCCGGACTGGGATGCGGATAAACCGAATGCCGGCGCAGACTGGCGCAAACTGAATACGGTATTTCCAAAACGGTAACAGGGACAGGACGTGATGATGGGTAGAATATTTTTTCTTGTGCTGACGGGATTGGTTTTGACCGTTTCAGGCGGCGGGGCGGCAGAAATCACTGAATATCTGGTGACCGGCAACAAGCCGGGCTTTATCCATATTCTGGATATGAAGCAGCAGAAAATCGTCCGCAGTCATAAGATTCCCGATGCCGGACGTACGGTATATTCCCTGACCCCGTCGCCGGATGGCAAGGTGATCTATGCGCTGACCAACCGGATGAAATCGCTGGCCGGAATCGATGTGGATAGCGGAGAACAGGTATTTCGCGCCGACTTCAATGAAGGCGATATCCGCCGTCAGGCTTTTTACGCCTTTGACATCAGCCGCGACGGCCGGGAGATTTATGTCTATCAACTGTCAACCCGGGTCATGCTGTCGAAATATCAGCAGTTGCCGACCCGGATCGCGGTTTATGATACCTCTTCCGGGCTCAACGCTCGGCCGGTCCGTACTTTTGACGCCCCGCGCCGCATCCATATGCTGATGAAGTCAAAGGATGATAAATGGCTTTACGCCATGGGTTTTGATATTTACAAGATGGACCCGAAGGATGGCCGGATTGTCGAAACTTTGCCGCTGCGGAACTGGACATTAAAGAACCGGTCACTGCCGGATGTGCTGGATTTCTGGCCGTTGTGGGATCAGACCGATATTTTCTCAACCCCGGTCTATTCGGTCAGAACCGACAAGGCGGCGGATGATCCGGAAGCCTACAAGACCGGCCTGTTGACCCTGGACCTGGATACGGGGGACTATGAAATCAATGATTTCGAGAATACCTCGGTACTGATTTTTTCGACCGTGATCAGCCCGACGAAAAAGCATGCTTTCGGCACCTATACCCAATTGACCAAGATTGATCTGGAAAATAACAGGCTGGCCAAACGGATTGACCAGGATCATACCTATTATGCGGTCAATATTTCGGCCGACGGATCAGAGGTTTATGTCGGCGGTGCGGCTTGCGATGTGGCGACCTATGACGCGGAAAGCCTGAAGAAGACCGGTCAGATTTTCCTGCCCGGGGAATGTGGCGATCAAAGCACGGCGACCTTGCGCATGATCCGCCGAGAGGCGCTGAAATAAGGGAAGGCGGCCAAAGAAACCGGGGCGAAATAATCGCCTCTCAACCCATCAATCCTCAAGTTTCGAACGGGGCATCTTGCGTTTGCGGTTAGAGAGGCCATCGTCAGCATCTTGCTGGCCCGCCGGGGTGGTCAATGGGGCGGTGGCTGATCCGGCCGGTCCGTGGCGTCGGTGACGGATTTGAGATAAAGAATGATCATTTTACGGTCATCGGGGTCGGTGACCCGAAACCCCATGGCCGTGCCGGGGGCAAAGGCGGTCGGGTTTTTTAACCAGATGTCCAGGGTTTCTGCCGTCCAGATGATATTGAGCCGTTGCAGGGCCGGGCTGTACCGGAAATCCGCCACGCTGCCGGCGGCGCGGCCGTAAAGGCCGCGGTGTTTCGGCCCGATCCGGTTCTGATCCAGGGAATGGCAGGCGGCGCAGCGCCGTTGATAGAGCTTCGCCCCGCGCAAGATAAGATCGCCTTGCCCGGAGACAGTTTTAACATTCCCGGGGGAGGCGATGTCTGATGACGCCTGTCCGAACGCGCCCCCCTGTATCAGGATTAAGGCGGTCACTGACAGAAGGGCGGTTCGAAGGCGCATCACAGATACTCGTGGTTTATTTTTTTCCGGGCATGAGCCGTGGGGGGATCAGCCGAATATCAGCGGGTTTTTCGGAATGGGCAGGCCGAGCGCCTGGGCCAGGATCGCGGCATGATAGGCTTCATCCCCGGCCATTTGTCCGGCGATCTGGTGAAAATCGGCTCCGAGAGACGGAATCAGGCCGAGATAGGCGTTTGCCGCGCCGCGCTCCAGCCGTAGCGCTAGGCGCAGAACATCCGTCTGGTTGGTCAGGGCGGCGGCATTGAGGGCGGCGGCATAGTGATCAAGGGTTTTTGCCTCCACCGGGGCGCCGCCCAGTTTCTCCACCGCCTTGACCAGGGCATCCCTGTGCCCTTTGTGATGGCCTTGAAAGGTCACGCCAATATCGACCACGGCGGGTTGCAAAAGGCCGCTTGTGGCGGCGATCTGATAGGCGGCGATGCCCTCATGTTCCAGGGCGATTGCGGCATTCAGGATCTGAACATCCTGTGATGTTTCCTCGGCTGTTTCCTGGGCGGTGGCGGCGAAAGAGGAAGTGGCCCGCCCGCCGAGCATAAGCGCAATTCCGGCGGCGGACAGGGTTTTACCGGCGCCACCAAGCACGGCGCGACGGGTAGGGGGAAGGGTGTAATTATCTGACATGGTCTGGGTCCTTTATGGGTCAGGTTAGGGGTGAATATTCAGCGCCTTCAGGACGCGATCGGTCATCGCTTCACAGTCTGCGCCCGCAAAAGGCAGGGTTTCCGTGAAGATGGATTTCAAATCCGGCGCCAGGTCGGCCCGCAGATCGCGCCGGGCCCGGAACAGGCGTGTTTTAACCGTGGCTTCCTTGACGCCCAAGGCTTCCGCTGTCTCGCGGGCCGACATGCCTTCGATGTCGCGCAAGATGAAGACCAGCCGGAATTCCTCGGCCAGTTTGGCGATCGCCGCTTTCAGCCGCTGCGAGATTTCCGCCCGCAGCAGATCGGATTCGGGGGTTTTCTCGGCGTCATGGACATATTTTTCCCGGTAATCATCTAACATGGCGATATCCTGATCAAGGGTGCTGGTTTGACGGCGCAAGGCCGCCCGCTGGCGGTCTATGGCGGTGTTGATCACAATCCGGGTGAGCCAGGTGGACAGGCTCGCCTGCCCGGAATAGCTCTCGAGCGCGGTGAAAGCTTTCAGATAGACCTCCTGCACCACATCTTCCGCATCCGCATGATGGCGCAGGATGCCCCAGGCGGCGCGAAACAGGCGTTGATTATGACGCAGGGTAATGGTGCGGATGGCGAGCCCGTCTCTCTGGATGGCGCGCCGGACCAGTTCGGCATCACTCATTGTGTCAAAATTAACGGCTTCCTGCGGCATGGTTTTTGCTCCTTATGACCTATTAGACGCAGGGAAAACAAAAAGGTTCCCGGAACGCCTTGATAAAGCATACTCCGGGAACCATGATTGCGCCACTTTGGCCTCTGATGCGCGCTAAATCATCAGAGACCAGAAGCATATTCCTGATCACAGCCCATAAGGACATTGTATGTGTGACGTATCACGAGGTGACATCGGGAGCTTCATGGCAGCGCATGGCGTAAACCGGTCGCCAGAATATCCGTATTGATCAAGCCGTATTTTTGGAAAGCCGCGCCTTTATGATAGGCAAAGCTTTAGCGCCGGGCGGCGCCATAGCCGAATTTTGCAAACTCTTCGGCGATTTCCGTCAAGATTTGCGGGTCGTCTATGGTTGCCGGCACGGTGAATTCTTCATTGTCGGCAATCTTGCGCAGGGTGGCGCGCAAGATCTTGCCGGATCTGGTTTTCGGCAGGCGTGTGACCGGAATGACGGTCTTCAGCGCGGCGACGGGCCCAATATGATGACGAACGGAACGGATCACGTCCTCGGCGACGGCGTCTCGGTCCTGACCGGCATAAAGAACCACCAGGGCGACGGGAACCATGCCCTTCAGGTCATCCTGTACGCCGATGACGGCGCATTCGGCCACGGACGGCGTATCCCCCACGGCTTCCTCAATGCCGCCGGTGGACAGCCTGTGACCCGCCACATTTATAATGTCATCGGTCCGGCTCATGATATGAACATAGCCGTCCGCATCAATAAATCCGGCATCGCCGGTGGCGTAATAGCCTTTATGGTCGTCAAGATAGGCGTTCTTATAATGATCGTCCTTTTGCCAGAGGGTCGGCAGACAGCCGGGCGGCAGGGGCAGCCGGATCGCCACATCGCCGGTGACATCCGCATCCTGCTGTTGATCATGGTCATCAAGAATGCGAATATCATAACCGGGAACGGCGACGCCGGCGCTGCCATATTTCGTCGGCAACATGTCAAGACCGGCAAAATTCGAGGCCGCCGGCCACCCTGTTTCCGTTTGCCACCAGTGATCAATCACCGGCCGGGAAAGTTTGTCTTCCGCCCATTTGATGCTGTCCGGATCGGCCCTTTCCCCGGCGAGGAACAATGTTCTTAAAGACGACAAGTCATATTTTTTCACATAATCCCCGGCGGGGTCTTCCCGCTTGATGGCCCGAAGGGCGGTCGGCGCGGTAAATAGGACATTTACCTGATAATCTTCGATCATGCGCCAAAAAGTTCCGGCATCGGGGGTGCCAACCGGTTTTCCCTCAAACAAAACCGTGGTGCAGCCATTGAGCAGGGGACCATAGACAATATAGGAATGCCCCACGACCCAGCCAATATCCGATGCGGCCCAATAGACATCCCCGGCGTTGACGCCGTAAATATTCTGCATCGACCAGTTCAGGGCCACCATATATCCGGCGCTGTCGCGGACGACCCCTTTGGGGATGCCCGTGGTGCCCGACGTATAAAGAATATAGAGCGGATGGTCCGCGGCCACCGGCACACAGGGGACCGGGGCGGAGATGTCCATCAGGTGCTGGCCATCCACATCCCGGGGCGCCATCAGGTCAACCTCCATGCCCGCGCGCTCAAAAATGACGCAATGGTCCACTTTATGGGCCGCATGGTCAATGGCGTTGTCGAGCAGGGGTTTGTAATGCACCATATGGGTGGGCTCGATGCCGCCGGAGGCGGATACGATGATTTTGGGCTGGGCGTCGTCAATTCTTTTGGCCAGTTCCGTGTCGGCAAAACCGCCAAAGACGACCGAGTGGATGGCCCCGATGCGGGCGCAGGCCAACATGGCGAACACCGCTTCGGGGATCATGGGCATGTAAATCACCACCCGGTCGCCTTTGCCCACCCCAAGGAAACGGAAACCTCCGGCCAGTTTTGATACTTTTTCCTGCAATTGACCATAGCTGTAGGTCTGTTTGAGGCCGGCCACCGGGCTGTCGTAGATCAGGGCCGCCTGATCGCCCCGACCGGCCGCCACATGACGATCAACGGCATTATGGCAGACATTGACCTCGCCCCCGGGGAACCAAGTGTAAAGAGGGGCCTTGCTGTCATCGAGGACTTTGTCACAGGGTTTCTCCCAGGCAATATCCCGGGCGGCTTTCTTCCAGAACGCCAGGGGGTCTGCGCGCCAATCCTTATATGTCTCGTGATATGTCTTGCTCATGGGGGACTCCTGTTGTTCTGCGTGTAGGGCCGTTCTGTTCCGGGCCGGGGAACGCGGCTTGCTTTTTATCGTGACATTATAGCGGCGAATGAATTTTTTGGCTATTCGACTAATGGCTAACAATAGGGTGATTTTTAAATCTATATCTATATATTACAATGGCTTAAATCGCATTAGACTAAAGTTAGCTGTGAAGAAAGCTGTCCTTTTGATAGGGTTTACTGACAAATCTTTCGCAACAAGAACATTAGGGTGGCTTTAAATGAATATTGCAGAAAAGGAAAATGCCCAGGCCTACTGGAAGGAGAACATCAGACTGATGCTCGGTCTTCTGGCGGTCTGGTTCGTGGCCTCATTCGGTATGGGGATACTCTTTGCCGACGAATTGGATCATATCCGTTTCTTTGGTTTCAAACTTGGTTTCTGGATGGCCCAGCAGGGGTCCATCTATATCTTCGTCGGGATAATTTTCGTCTATGTTCACCAGATGAACAAGATGGATCGTAAATTTGATGTTGATGAAGATGACGACGATTATGTCGAGGATGAAGATTATTATCATCATGATGAGAGCTTCCTGGATTCCATTTCCGAACTTGATGAAAAGAAAGGAAACTGATCATGGATGTGCAGGTCTTAACTTATATTATCGTCGGGCTTACATTTGCGCTTTATATCGGGATCGCCATCTGGTCGCGGGCCGGCTCCACGGATGAATTTTATGTGGCGGGCGGCGGGGTTCATCCCCTGGCCAATGGCATGGCGACGGCGGCGGACTGGATGTCGGCGGCGTCTTTTATTTCCATGGCGGGATTGATTTCCTTCATGGGCCGGGACGGCGGCATGTATCTGATGGGCTGGACCGGCGGCTATGTGCTTCTGGCTTTGCTTCTCGCGCCTTATTTGCGGAAGTTCGGCAAGTTTACCGTTCCCGATTTTGTCGGCGACCGCTATTATTCCGATACGGCGCGCCTGGTGGCGGTGGTCTGCGCGATTTTTGTTTCCTTCACCTATGTCGCCGGGCAGATGCGCGGGGTCGGAATTGTTTTTTCCCGCTTCCTTGAAGTGGAAATTGAAACCGGCGTGCTGATCGGGATGACCGTTGTTTTCTTCTATGCGGTGCTGGGCGGCATGAAAGGCATCACCTATACCCAGGTGGCGCAATATTGCGTGTTGATCTTTGCCTTTATGGTGCCGGCGATTTTTATCTCGATCCTGATGACCGACAATCCCATCCCCCAATTGGGGTTTGGCAGCACCCTGAATGACGGCTCCGGGGTGTATCTTTTGGATAAGCTGGATGGTCTGTCGCAGGAACTCGGGTTCGGCACCTATACCGATGGCAGCAAATCGACCATTGATATCTTCTTTATTACCGCGGCCCTGATGGTCGGCACTGCCGGCCTGCCCCATGTGATTATCCGTTTTTTCACCGTGCCCAAGGTGCGGGACGCCCGGATTTCCGCGGGGTATGCGCTGGTTCTGATCGCGATCCTCTATACCTCGGCGCCGGCGATTGCGTCCTTTGCCCGGGTCAATCTGATCAACACGGTCAGCAACGCGGAATATAGCGCAACGCCGCAATGGTTCAAAAACTGGGAAGACAGCAGCCTGGTCGGCTGGGTTGACAAGAATAACGACGGCCGGATCCAGTATGTCAACGGCAAGGCTTTTGAAGGCAAGCCCAGCTTTTCCGAGATCCGCGGGGACCATGGACAGCGTCTGCTGCATAACAAGGCGACCGACGGGACCAACGAATTGTATATTGACCGGGATATTATCGTGCTGGCCAATCCGGAAATCGCCGGTCTGCCCAATTGGGTGATCGCTCTGGTCGCGGCCGGGGGGCTGGCGGCGGCCTTGTCGACGGCGGCGGGATTGCTGCTGGTGATTTCGACCTCGATCTCTCATGATCTGCTGAAGAAGATCGTGTTGCCGAATATCACCGACAAGCAGGAACTGATGTACGCCCGTATGGCGGCGGCGATCGCCATCGCCATCGCCGGCTATTTCGGGATCAACCCGCCGGGCTTTGTGGCGCAGGTTGTCGCCTTCGCCTTCGGTCTTGCCGCGTCGTCCTTCTTCCCGATTATCATCATGGGGATTTTCTCCAAACGGATGAACAAGGAAGGCGCGATTTCCGGTATGGTGACGGGGCTGGTCTTTACCCTGGCCTATATCATTTATTTTAAATTCATCAATCCGGGCGATAACAATGCGGACCATTGGCTGCTGGGGGTTTCGCCGGAAGGCATTGGCGCGATGGGCATGATCTTCAATTTCGTCGTCGCCTACGGGGTCAGCCGCCTGACGGCCGCCCCGCCACAGGAAGTTCAGGAAATGGTGGAGAGTATCCGTATCCCCAAAGGGGCCGGAGCGTCCTACCATCACCATCTGTCGCACTAGAAGATCAGATGGTTCCGGATCTGAAGGCAAGTCATCCCGTGGCTTGCCTTCACCGCCTTTTCCGGCCTACACTCCTTTGAAAGGATCATCGCTGTCAGTGAACAGGGCGGGATCCGGGCGAGACAAACAAGAGGCGCTTTAGATGTTGCAGGGCTGGCAGATCATTCTTATCTCACTGGGGTATATAGGATTCCTGTTTTTTGTCGCCTGGCGGGGGGATCGCAACAGGGACCGGCCGCAAGCGCCGTTTGTACGGGCGCTGGTCTATAGCATGGCCTTGGCGGTATATTGTTCCTCCTGGACCTATTACGGCGCGGCGGGGACCGCCGTGTCCCAGGGGATTGGTTTCTTTGCCATATATCTCGGCCCGATTCTGGTTTTCCTGTTTGGCCATAAATTGATCAAGCGTCTGGTCGTGGCGGGGCAAAACCAGCATTCTTCATCCATTGCGGATTTTATCGCCGCCCGTTATGGCAAGAGCCAGAATCTGGCCTTGATGATCGCCTGTCTGGCCGTGATCGGGTCTTTGCCCTATATCGCGCTGCAACTGAAATCCATCGCCACCTCATTTCAGATTTTGTCGGATTCATCGGAAATCGCCCTTTTTTCGGCCCTCAAGGCCTCAGCCAACAGCAAAGCCTTTCTGGTCGCCATGATGCTGGCTTTTTTTGCGATCATTTTTGGCACGCGCCATATTGACGCTACCGAGCACCATCGCGGACTTATTGAGGCGATTGCCTTTGAATCAATCATTAAACTGGTGGCGCTGATGGCGGTGGGGCTTTTCGTTACTTTTTCCCTTATGAACGGCTTTGGGGATTTTATGGCCCGGCTCGGCCGCCTGAACCAGACGCAGGCGCTGTTCACCTTTGACCAGATTGACATGCGCTTCTTTACCACCATGTTCCTCAGCATGGCGGCGATCATCTGCCTTCCCCGGCAATTCCAGGTGACGGTTGTGGAAAACAACAATCCTGATGATGTGGACAAGGCCCGCTGGATATTTCCGGCCTATTTGCTGTTGATCAGCGTGGTTTTCCTGCCGATTGTTGTCGGCGGGCTGGAGTTCTTGTCGGTCAGCATCAGCAACCCGGATTTTTATGTTTTGGGCCTGCCGATTTTTTTTGATCAGCAGTTTCTGGCGATATTGGCCTATCTTGGCGGCTTTTCCGCCGCGACGGGAATGGCCATCGTCGCCTGTATCGCCCTGAGCACCATGATTTGCAATGACATTGTTGTGCCGCTGTTTTTGAAATTGAAGTGGATCAATTTTGAAGAGCAGAATTTCAGCAGGGTGTTGTTGCTGATCCGGCGCGGCGCCATCATCCTGTTGATGGTGCTGGCTTACGCCTATTTCCGAGTGTCTTCTGACGATGCGCTGGCCAATATCGGCTTGATCTCCTTTGTCGCCGCCAGCCAGTTCATCCCGGCGGTGGTCGGCGCGGTTTTGTGGCGGCGGGGGCATAAGAAAGGCGTCGTATATGGTCTTGGCGTCGGATACTTCCTGTGGTTTTACACTCTTTTGCTGCCGAGCATGCAGGGTGTTCCCGCGATCAATGCGCTCTTTCTGGAAAGCGGGCCGTTCGGCCTGGTTTGGCTGAAGCCGGAGGCCCTGTTCGGGATCAGTTTTATGGATCCGTTAACCCATGGCGTTGTCTTCAGTCTTTTGGCCAATGTCGCCTGTTATGTCTATTTTTCTCTCAGGGCCAAGCCCTCGATGCTGGACAGGACCCAGGCGCGGGTTTTCGTCGATGGCAATGAAAGAAGGATCCAGCCGACAGATATTGAGCAATCGGACAATAGTGCGACTGCGCAGACTTTAAAACAACTGGTTATCAAGATTCTGGGGGGCAATGCGGGGCAGACTCTGATCGGGGATTTCAATATGGTCACCGGTCGGAACCTGAAGGTGTCTGACAGGATTGACGCCCAGTTTGCCCAATATGTTGAAGGCGTCATTGCCCGCGCCGTTGGCGCATCGGCTTCTTATCGGCTGATGCTCTCGACCCTCAAGGGGACCAATTTCAAGATCAAGGATGTGGTCGGCCTGCTCAATGACGCCTCCGAGGAAATTGCCTTTAACCGCAAAATCCTTCAGTCGACGATTGAAAATATTGGCCAGGCTGTTTTTGTTTTTGATGCGCATATGAAGATTATCGCCTGGAACAACAAATATATTGAGATGTTCAATTACCCCGACGGCTTTCTTTATGTGGGGCGCCCGGTTGAGGATTTGGTGAGATTCAACGCCCGGTTCGGCGAATATGGCGACATTGATGTGGATTCAGTGCTCGCCCGCCGCAAGGAGGATTGGCGCAAGCGCCGCAGCCGGACCGCCACCCGTTACCGCCCGAACGGCCAGGTCGTGCAGGTTATGTCCAACCCCATGCCCGGTGGGGGAACGGTGGTCAGCTTTACCGATATTACCAAATTGAAGCAGGTGGAAACCGCCTTGCGGCAGAACGAAGAAAGCATGCGCTTTTACACCGACAATGTGCCGGAAATTATCTCCTATACCGATAAGGATTGCCGTTTGAGGTTCGCCAACAAGGCCTATCATGCGGTCTATAATCCGCTCGATCGCGAGATCATCGGGAAATATTCGTGGGATGTTCTGGGGGAGGCTGAATTCGCCCAGCGGACCCCTTATATCAAGGGGGTGCTGGGGGGCAAAAAGCAGCTGTTTGACCTCGAAATAGATATTGCCGGGCAGGGCAAGCGCTACACCCAGGTTTCCTACGTGCCGCAAAAAGACGAGCAGGGCGCCGTCCAGGGGTTTTTCGCCCTCTATCAGGATATTACCGATCGGCGGCAGGCTGAACTCGCCTTGCAGGACACCAACGAAAATCTTGAGGCGCGGGTGAAAAAACGCACCGAAGAGCTGTCGGCCCTGAACAGCGATCTGCATATGGAAATCAAGGCGCGAAAGGCGATTGAGGAAGAACTGCGGGACGCCAAACAGATGGCGGAGGAGGCGACGCAAAGCAAGACCCGTTTTCTGGCGGCCGCCAGTCATGACCTGCTGCAACCTCTGAATGCGGCCCGCCTGTTCGCCTCTATACTGGAGGAGGATTTCAGGGACGAGGCGGATGAAACCCATAAACTGATCAGGAATATCTCCCAGTCGTTAAAATCATCGGAACGATTGCTGAATACGCTGCTGGATATATCCAAGCTGGATGCGGGCGGCATCACGCCGGAAGTGACGGATTTCCCGGTGCAGAAGTTGCTCACACCATTGACGGTGGAATTCTCGGTCATTGCCCGGGAAAAGAATCTTCAATTCCGGAAAGTTGACTGTTCGGCGATGATCAGCAGCGACAAAGGCCTGTTGCAGAGCGTATTGCAGAATTTGATTTCCAACGCCATTCGATATACGGATCAGGGGCGGATCCTGCTGGGGTGCCGCCTGCGCCGGAATCAACTGATGATCGAAGTATGGGATACGGGACGGGGCATTGAAGCTGGGCAATTCAAGGAAATCTTCCAGGAATTCAAACAGCTAAAAAACAAGAGGGACAACCAGGACAAGGGGCTGGGACTGGGACTCGCGATCACCGACCGGATTATCAAGATACTGGGCCATGAGATTTCTGTCGAATCGACGCCCGGCAAGGGGTCCGTGTTTCGCGTTCTGGTGCCCCTGACGCGGCAGAAAAGACAGATTGTCCGCAGTCCGGCCGTTACCGAACCGAAAAAACCCGAAGCCGCTCTTTCCGTGCTATGCGTGGATAATGAAGCGATGATTCTGGAGGGGATGAAAAAACTTCTTACCCGGTGGAATTGCCGGGTGATCACCGCCGCAGATTATCCCGAAGCGCAAAAAAAACTTGTGCAGGCGGCCCAAAGACCGAACATTATTTTCGCCGACTATCAACTGGATACCCGGGAAACCGGTCTGGCGTTATTGATCAAGTTCCGCCAGGAACTGGGGAATAGCTTTATTGGCTATATCATTACCGCCGATCGTTCGGTTGCGGTGCGGGATGAAATTCTGGCGGCCGGCTTTCATCATATCCAGAAACCGGTAGAGCCGGCGACCTTGCGGGCGGCGCTGCTCAATGCGGAAAATCACAAGGGATAGGGAGAGGAATCGCTTTTACGGGGCGTCAACCTTCTCGGTTTCCAGTTCCAGGGACTGGGCGAAGATAACGGCCTGGGTGCGGGTATTGACATTCAGTTTGCGGAAAATGGCGGTGCTATGGGCCTTTACGGTGGCCTCGGAAATATCCATATTATAGGCGATCTGCTTGTTCAGCAGACCCTGGGTCAAGCCTATCAACACCCTGAACTGGGCCGGGGTCAGGCTGGCCAGCCGTTGGGCGATTTCATGCTCTTCCGCAGTTTGCTCCTCAAATTTTTCCACCGCGCCTTCAGGCAGCCATAACTCTCCCTCAAAGACGCTGCTGATCGCCTGTCCGATAACCGACAGAGACGAGGATTTCGGGATAAAGCCGGACGCCCCGTGTTGCATGGATTTCTGCATGATGGGCAGGTCTTCGCTGGCGGAGACGACAATGACCGGCAAGGTGGGAAATTCCTGACGGATCATGATCAGTCCCGAGAAACCGTGACTGTCCGACATATGAATGTCGAGCAGGACGAGTTTGATATCCGTATCCCGTGAGAGAACCTCCTGGGTTTGGGCGAGACTGCTGACCTCGATGATCTCGGCATCGGGGGCAATTTTTTCGACGGCTTGCTTTAAGGCGGCCCGGAATAACGGATGATCATCTGTAATTAATACTTTACGGCGCGGCATGATATTCTCGTTCGGGTTCTGGTTATCGTGAAGGAATATTATACATTTTTTTCCGGATCAGGCCATAACAGATCGTGGGACGGAAAGGGGGTGGAAAATGAAAGGCCCGATGTCAGGCCTTTCATGAGGTCAGGGTTATCTGTTTTTGCGGTTTCGGATGATGTCCTTGACGACGGCGGGGTCGGCGAGGGTGGAGATGTCGCCGAGGCTGTCATGCTCGCCGGCGGCGACCTTGCGCAGGATGCGGCGCATGATCTTGCCGGAGCGGGTTTTCGGCAGGC